>Ga0307510_10003646_pt1 | contig 17973 bp, 15 predicted proteins | sample 12_EM_MG_FD_207224 | JGI IMG/M metagenome (GOLD analysis project Ga0307510, IMG submission 207224) | Populus trichocarpa ectomycorrhiza microbial communities from riparian zone in the Pacific Northwest, United States - 12_EM | ecosystem: Host-associated > Plants > Roots > Unclassified | place...
ACGCTAGGACTGTAGGGCCCAGTCGTCAACCCCAGGACAACGTCATTACGAAAGGCGGACACCCTGCCCTAGGCCCCCGAGGCTAGAAGCCAGCCAGGGCCTTGTATGGCGCCTGGGACGGTCGACAACACTGAACTGCGGTCCGGAGATTTGACAAGTGCAGAAACTTGACAAATAGCGTGTCAAGAACTGTCAGGGACAGTTTTGGAATTTTGTCCCGTCGAGTTTGTTCGGCTAGAGGGAGGGTAACCTGCGGGTGGAGAGAAGAGTGGCGGATCTGATCCTCGAATATCAAAACCTGCGCGTGTTTTTGGAAGGAAGTTTAGATAGCTTGGAGCGTTCGGTAGGGGAAATATCCACAGATCGTAGAGCTAGTGGGTGTTTGGGAATCAAATTCTTCCGCTCGCGCAGCTCCTTATGCCCACTCCCGGAGCCCACGAGAACAGTATTTGATTCAACTTATCTACCTTGTCGGGACTAAAGTCGCTTCGTTCTAGATATATCATCACAGCCTCAGATGCCCTTGGAGACTCACAGGAGCGATGTTCGACAATATTCAATGTCAGGTCTCTCGGGGCTGACATCGCTCCGTTCCTGCGGCATCCGTATCACTCCGCCATGGCCACTCTTGGTAGCACATAGGAGTGGTGTTTAGCCATATATATTGTCGGGCGTGTCGGGAGTGACTCCGTTCCGCCCAAGCAACGTCATCACAATCCCCTCATACCCGTTCTTAGCAGCCTGCAGGAGAGGAGCTCGGCCATATTCAGTGTCAACTGCGTCAGGATTGACGTCACCCCGTTCCAGAAGTATCCTCACAACCTCCTCGTGCCCATTTTCGGCAGCCAGCCAGAGCGGCGTCCGGCCCCACTTATCAGCTTTGTCGGGATTAACGTCATGCCGTTTAAGTAGTGCCCTCACGACCCCCGCATGCCCACCCTCGGCAGCCTCGGAGAGTGGCGTTCGGCCGTATTTGGGGTCAGTTATGTCGGGATTGGCGTCGCCCCGTCCCAGAAGTACCTTCACAGCCTGCTCATGTCCATTCATGGCAGCCACGTGGAGCGGTGCTCGGCCCCAGTTATCCGCTTTGTCGGGATTGACGTCGCTCCGTTCGAGAAGTATCTTAATAACCCCCTCGTGCCCGTTCATGGCAGCCCGCCAGAGAGGTGTTTGGCCCCACTCACCCGCTTCCTCGGGGATTATGTCGCTCCGTTCCAGAAGTATTCTCACCACCCCCTCATGCCCACCCCCGGCAGCCAGCCAGAGCGGACTTTTGCCCCAAGCACCCAGTTGGTTGGGGTTGACGTCGCTCCGGTCCAGCAGCACCTTTATGATCCCCTCATTCCCCCTCCTAGCAGCCCAGGAGAGTGCTGTGTTACCCCTCAAGTCAGCTGGATACACATCCCATTTATTTGTCTCCAATAAAGCCACTGCTATCTCGACCCATCCGAGGTATGCGGCGCCGTGAAGCCCTGTAAATCCCCTGGGGGCGCCTTCCCGATCAAGCGGTTGCTGCCAGGGGTGCACCCCACGCAATAACAATATCTTCGAGGATATGTGCTTATCGTACCCATCGAGTAGCTTCAATGCAAGTGTTTTCACATTTTCACTAGCTTCCTGCTTGGCATGTTGACCCCAATAACAGGAAGCATATTCGGCAAAAGGGGCGGTCGGTGGGACGGAATTAAGAGTAGGGGAAAAGCCCCTCACGTGCCGAGAATTGAGGTAGGTCAAACAAACTTCAGCGATCGTCGAGTGGGGCTTAAGAAACAAGTGGGGGTTATTAGAGAGGTACTCTTGCAGAGTGTAGTGGACAAGCCGGACTGTGGACGAGGATTTCTCGACTGTGATGAGCCCTAGTGAGCATGCCAGCAGTGTTTCTATTGCAGGAATATTTCGAGTATTCAAGTCGGTAGATCCTTCTTCTACCCCGAGGGCGTGACATAACTCGTCGACGTGTAATGGCCGCTCCGCATGCGATACCCACATTAGAACATCCATGCCAAGCTTTGATCTACCTCCTTGCAGGGCCTTGATTCGTGAGATGGTTGCGGCGTAAGCATCTCCGAGACCCCCCCCTTTGGTCATCTCATCAAGCTTCCTTCTTCTTTGATGGAGAGTAATCTCCCCCAGAACTGCATCCATGTTTAGAGAAACGAGGAGGAAACTAGGCACCACCGTTAGTGAATCATACCTCGAATTTATATTGGCAAGGTATTTGATATTCATGCTTACCTTTCCGAGATCTTCTCCGGGATGATTCCCATAATATCCGCCCGTAGTTCGTCATCCATTGCATTAGGATCAGTGTCACTTTCCAGCCTCATTTCCAAATAATTCCTAATATCCGCATAGGTAGGAGTGACCGGTATCCTAGCCGCCTCGGTAAACCATTTCCTGATCTCGCCGTCGATATGGGGCCTCCCAGTAAGAAATACTCGCGTGATTGGTGACACCCGAGTGATCTCTCGCAGTGACTCAAGGAGGTCCCGCCGGTTCTTTGGAGTGCATTCGTCTAATGCGTCGACGCAGATAAATACCCGCCGTAGCGGTGTAATCGTCTTTTTTAGAATTTCTACCATATGGGGAAGCAGGAGGCCGCGGCCTCCGAACTCTCCCCTGGCCTTCTGGAAAGCCCTCCGTATATGCTCCGGGACTCCTCTCCTACTAATAAGTTGTTTGAGGATGGCGCCCAATATATTTGCGGCGGACTGTTCCTTCTGAGCAAGGAAATCGCAATACAGTCCCACGACGGCAACATCTTTGCCCCAGGCCTGATCGCATAGACTATCAATAGCCAGGGAACTATTAATTACCGATCGTCAGCCACACCCGCATTGTATTTCTTGGGGAGGAGCCGTTCCTACCTGATATAGGTTTTCCCCACACCCGGGTTTCCGGAACAAAACAGCACTGGCTCAACACAACCATCCGCCGCATCACGCCATCTCCTAAACTCGCTGGTTTCAAGTACCCAATTTCCCACGCTATCGAGTCGGTCGGTCCTCACACCTTGGTGCCTTCGCTGTGGCTCAAGTGGTGATAGCCATTGCATAATATGGTGCTGCTCTGCATCTAGTCCTATAATGTTGACGGTATTGCTGATAGCATTGTTGAAAGAGTTGATATTCCCAGTGACTTGCTGGTGCCCGAACGACATCAGCGCCATAGTCCGTTGTCTGGATTCCGACTTTGAGGGGTTTGGGTAGGGTCGTGTGCCGTGAGAATCTGACTTCCTCAGAAACCGGAGATCTCTAAGACCTGAAGAAAGAGGACGGGAAAACTTATAAGGCCCTGGAGTTGCGCACTGGTCCGATCGTCATTGGAGGTGATTATTAGCAATAGACCGACAGTGCCACATACAGAAACAAATATTAGAAGTGGCAAGTTGGTACTCTAGGCCGGTATCTGAGAAGGAAGAAAACCCCTTCGCAGCTCACACTATGGATATGTAATACCCATGCGACGTGTAAGTCTGGACCAGCGGTCGCTACTATCTTAGGATAATAAGGATTAATCTTCACGCCAAGTTTGTGTCACTAAGTTATTCCTAGAATCTCTCCGGCGCCGCCTCAGGCGTTGTTTCTAAGGCTTCCGATAGTTATGTCCGGGGGTGCGGTCACCCTATTGCACCCCGCACTAGCAATAGAGTGCTGGGGTTAGAAGTGGGAACTCTTGGGCAATATTTGTCAGTGAAGAAAACTCCTTCACTGCAAGAAGTTTGCGTCATTGCCTACCACTCCTTTCTTTTCTCAGACGTTGACCAGGTCATGGTTGCCAAGGCTTTGTAATCCTAACTTCTATCCTCCCCTCATGCACGAGGCATCGCATCATCATCACTCTAATTTAACGTATTATTCTACCCGCCCGTCTTCGCCAAGGCCTCCGCGAGGCGGTATCTTGCTGGAGTCACCACCAGATACGGGGTATTCGGCTCACGGAAGCTTTCTTAGCAAAGACGCGTAAGCAGAGCGCAGCGCCAACGGAGGTATGAGCACAGGGCCTATGTTCCACAAGCGAGCTTCCTGCCCTCACCCGGCCCTGTGGAACCTACCAAACTTCAGCCCGCATTTCCGTACGAGTACAGTATTCGCTACCGCATAAACTAGAATGAGCCGGCCACTTTTACGTTGAAATAAGAGGCGGCTGAGACGAATCCTACATGTACCGGTACCGATACTGTGCAATTGCGTCAAAGTAAAACCCCTGAAAAGCTTAGTCCTAGCTAAAAAGAGTCAGCCTGCAGCTCCTTATTTCGCTTTCGAACGAGGACTAGGATAAAAACCTTATTTGAACTTACTAGCACGTGGCCGATTCAATGAGGGTTTAAGCGATATGTCGGCAACACGCTCTGAGTTGAGGCGGAACACTCAGCTGGAAATTCCCATACCAAGCTTCAATACAGCTGGATACGCAAGCATTTTGATAATGTTAGCGCCCTAACTGCTTTTATCTTTCCCGACCGCATTCACTGCCACCCGAAAAAATCAGAGTTAGTCCCCTCATCTCCCAGTCAACACCAGCCACCCAAAAAGTCCGTTTTCCTCCACTTTTGTCTCTTTTTTTTATAGATATGCTTGCGTATATCTCTACGACATAAAAAATAAAATAAAGACTACTATTATAAAATCATATCTTCTATTGAGCCAGATAGTTTATTCGAGTATGATAGAATGTTATTTTGACAAACTAAAAGTCTACTCCATCTTCCAGGCCAATTCTGAGGACAAGGGAGAAGTTAGGAAAGGTTTAGTGGATAAATTCGCTAATCCCTCCGTCTCCGTGCACACCACAGCTCAGCCTCAAGCCAATGAGAGGAAAACTGTGGTGCCCTAATGGGGCCCGGAATGAAAAAATGCAACCGAGATAGAGGGCACTGCGGCTATGCTCACAGCCCGACCATCAAGTTTTATTCTCAGCTCAGTTTGACCTCCCGGGCTTGAGATCGGGAGGTCCACGCAAGGTCAGCAGCGCGGATACCTCCGGGGGACATATGGTAGACTATACTCCACAGGGGGATGTACCCCACCGCCGATACGAGCTTGTTTTGTTTACTCACGCCTGAAAAGTCCTTGTGATTACACTGGTACATTCATGTAACTGTGGCTGCCGTGGTATGATGGCTCTAGCCGAGCAACAGCCACAGCTACCAGGGTGTACCGGTGTGGCTGGGGGTACCTTTCAAACGGGAGTGTTCTTATGATACAGATAACACCCCAGGCAGGGCCGGACCTCTTAATTTCCTGAATGGCTTTCTAGCCAGCAATCGCTTCCTCCTTCTCATTACAGATGACAAAGCGTGCAGCTTAACACACCACTTCAATATGCTCGCTGAAGAATATTCCGTCCCCGACTCCGGCGCAACCCAGAAGCCGGGAGGCCACTTTGGAACCGCGCTTGATTAGTATCGAGGCCCGTGACAACAGGTGGTGTCCTAGTATAAAACTCGGGTATCATAGGTAAAGTCCGAGGACAGACTTTTTTTTTGGCGAGTACTTGTCTCACGATATTGAAAGCCCAATGTTTGTGACTTAACTTTGTATTCTAGGCTTCCACCAAAGAACTAAAACCAGCCCAAGTCACTTCTAGTATTTGCGGGAAAAAATACCCTAATCTCGCCCGAAATAGGAAATACACAGCTCTATCCCAAATTAAAAAGATCGCGTGCACCAAGAAGATAAATTATTGGGCGCTCGAATAACCACACTTTAGCGCTCTCCTAATATAATACCGTATTATATCTGGAGTCTTTTGGGGTTACATGAATTCGCCACATTCCCCCCCACAGTTAATGCTCTAGGAATGCTATGTCGAAGAGGTGAGTAGTGCCCCAATACAACTCTTTTCTCATACCCCCCGGAAATATACAATATATATGGTTCGTGCAACCCAAAACTTGCACAAGGATGTTAGTGATTTTCAAATGATTATACCATTCGACCGAGTTCGCTACATGACTCAAAAAACCCTCTAAGTTATTCTCCTTATGATGGAAACAAAACTTCCCACCCCGTAGCGACTTCACCCCGAGAGCCATCATATCTCATGACCCGCCCCCAAATCGAGCCCGAACCGTATGTTTACATCACTTGGGATACGATCGATACCATGCGCACCGGGGACACGCCGTAAATTTACTAATTTCTATTAGCAGCCCTATGTGAAAAAAAGAAACTTTAGATTTCGGGGGGGAAGAGTTTGTATAGAATATGCAAGAAAAAGAAACCCCAATTTTGATTTTTGGGCACCAGCATTTAGGGTCAGGAAATCGTGAATCCAACTTGTCTTCTCCTCGGCCGCATCCTCCTGCACACGATACCCTTCGTACGCTGCCCAAGCCTCGTGTTTAAGTCCTTTGTCGAACCACCCTCGAATCCCTGTAGGTCTGCCGTTTCGCATCTGCATGCTATAAGGGGCCTCAGATAATCCACTGTTTCTGCAACCTGGGCTGCTACTGTGCGGTAAGAGACAAAATTACCCGACTTCAATTTTTATGGGGTGATGCCCCCCCCAGGGATACCGTATCCACTGATGAAATTCACTAACCCCGTCCCAAGATGTGTTATTTCCGGTCCAGTAAGAGATATCGTATTGCCCCAGATTTTGGCCTAAACAATCGATTATTGTTGGCTAGCTCAAGTTGGTCTGAAGCAGCCAATGAGAAACGCCATCTGAAGCCTAATTCCGCTCTCTAACTGGACTGGAAATAACACATCCTGGGAAAGGGAATACAGAATTTCATCAACAGATACGGTTAGTGGCGCCTAGTTGCAATCGAGAACTGCCTGGGGTTAGGGTTCGAGTAGTACGCGTATATCGTTTGATCAATAGCACGGTCGCATATAATATTAGTATATCAACCTTCATTCAGTCTTAGGACCTAACTTAGCCAGTGTTCTCATGCATGGCGCCATACTGTCAAACATGTGGCTCGGCTTAGAGGACTTTTTGTATTTTCTTTAATGATTGCGTATGCCCTGACGTAGTAGAGATAACGGGGTAGTTTTGTAAGTCAAGGATTATTATTTTTGGTCAGAAACAGTTCTTTCAGCCTTGACCGTTGCCCACTCTTAAGGGATGGTATGATAATCCCATCACGATGGTAGAATTTTGTATTGTTAGGGGAGTCGAAGGAGTGCAGATATCGGGAAGTGCACATATGGAGCGCAGAAGTATGGACGTATCCAATACCGGCAGACAACTCGCACCTCGACGTCTCCGGGCGTCGATATCTCCGGGAGATCCTTTCACCCTCGTAAACAAGGCCCGCCTTCTGCTGAGCCTCCAACACATCGAGAGGAGCTTCTGCATAGCCACCAGAGCAGTGGAGATTTACGGAACCTGGGAGGGAGATTAAGCGGGAGGGGTGCAGATTTAGGGTGGCGGGTATTGTGTTAATTGTGGCGTTCAAGGCGAGATATGGGGAGCAAAGAGCGATGCCGGTTTTTGTATTGGCAAGGAGAGGAGTTTACCCCAATACGGTAAACAAGTGAGTGGCCAAGTATGAGTGACAAGGCAAACTCTTGATCACGCACCACAGGCTCTTCCCGGCTGATTCCTGCAACCGCTTTCATGTGTATAGAGAGTGTGTCTAATCTAATATATGCCCATGTCTATGAAGCTTCCATCCGCCCTGCTTATAACACAGTACAATTGTCTATTTTATGCGATAATACTTGTACAAGTAAATAGAAATTCAGTCGCTGGGACAGCGGGGGTGAGAAATAGGGGAAAAACTAAGAGGGTGTGTATAAAGAGATAAGGGAGTATAGGAACACACCGGCAAGGCGTGGGTATAGAGAAAATCAACTACAAAACGTGGTAATGATAAATGGGAAAGAGGAAGGGGTGATTTGGGGGAACGAAGGAGGGAGCGAGACATTCCAGGCGAGTGGCTCCAGGGTTTAACATGTGTGGAGCTTGGCAATTAAAGTGTAAAGAACTGTCGGGGGGGCGGGCTTGGAATTTTTTTTTAAGCTAGTTGCGCTAGAGCGGGGTGAGCTTGTAGGTGAAGAGGGAAGTGATGGGTCTAATTCTGGGATATGAAAACCTGCGAGTGCCTTTGGAGTGAGACTTAGATAGTTTCGGGGGCTAGGTGAGGGAGGGTTCCGTTAATTTCGGGCTTGGTGGACATTTGGGATTCGAGCTCGTCCGCTCCCGCAGCTGTGCAATTCGCTCATACCCACTCCCGGGCCTACGAGAGCGGTGTTCGGCTTAACCCACCCACCCTACCCTACCGGGATCGACGTCGTCCCGTTCCAGAAGTACCATCACGATCACAAATGCTCACCCCTGGCCGCGCACGGGAGGGGTGTCGAACGATATTCCGTGTCGGGGTTGGCATCGCTCCACTCTTGCAGCATCTGTACGACCCCGTCATGCCCGTTCTTGGCAGCGCACCGGAGCGGTGTTTGGCCGTGTATGGTGTCAAGTGTGTTGGGATTGACGTCGCCCCGCTCCAGGAGTATCCTCACGACCCCCTCATGCCCATTTTCGGCAGCCAGCCGGAGCGGTGTTCGGCTCCACGGATCTGGTTTGTCGGGAGTGACGTCGTTCCGCTCAAGCAATGCCATCACGATCTTCTCATTCCCATTCTCGGCAGCCCATAGGAGCGGTGTTCTGCGATATTCAGTGTCAACTGTGTCGGGGTTGACGTCATCCCGTTCCAGGAGTATCCTCACAACCCCCTCGTGCCCATTGTCGGCAGCCAGCCAGAGCGGTGTTCTGTTCCACTTATCCGCTTTGTCGGGATTAATCTCGCTCCGTTGTAGTAACATCCTCACGACACCCCCGTGCCCACTCTCAGCAGCCCAGCAAAGTGGTGTCCGGCCATATGCGGTGTCAACTATATTGAGATTAACGTCGCCCCGCTCTAGCAGCATACTCACAACCCGCTCATGCCCATACCCGGCCGCCACGTGGAGCGGGGTTTTGCCCTTAAGGTCCACTCGACTTGAATTAACTTCCATTTCCAGCAGCATCTTTGCGACCCCTTCATGTCCACAACGGGCAGCCAGATGGAGCAGCGTTTCTCCCCCGTACCCAACTCCGTCAGGGTCGACGTTGCCCCGTTCGAGTAGTACCCTCGAAATCCCCTCATGCCCGGTCTCGGCAGCGCACCGGAGCGGTGTTCGGCCGAAGATGTCAAGTCTATTGGGATTGACGTCGCCCCGCTTCAGCAGTATCCTCACGACCCCCTCATGCCCATTCGCGGCAGCCCACCACAACGGTGTTCGGCCCCATATATCCCCCCCGTTGGGGTTGACGTCGCTCCGTTCCAGCAGTATCCTGACAACCCCCTCGCGCCCATTCGCGGCAGCCAGAAGGAGCGGTCTTTCAATCCAATGATGCGCGCCGTCGGGATTGACGCCGCTCTGGCCCAGTAGCACACTCACGACCCCCTCGTGCCCCCTCTCAGCAGCCCAGGCGAGTGCTGTGTTACCCCTCAAGTCAACTGCACGCACATCTCCTTTGTTTGTTTTCAATAAAGCCACTGTTATCTCCACACATCCGAAGTATGCAGCACAGTGAAGCCCTGTGAATCCTCTAGGGGTGCCTTCCCGATCAAACGGCTGTTCCCAAGGGGGTATGCCACGCAGTAATAGTATCTTCGAAGATATGTGTTTATCATATCCGTCGAACAGTTTCAATGACAGCGTTTTCACATCATCACTTGTTTCCCGCTTGGCATGTTCACCCCAGTAACAAGAAGCATATTCGACAAAAGGGACGGTTGATGGGACAGAACGAAGAGACGGTGAAAAGCCCCTCACGTGCCCAAAATTGAGGTAGGCCAAACAAACTTCAGCGATCGTCGAGTGGGGCTTAAGAAACAAGTGGGGGTTATTAGAGAAGTACTCTTGCAGAGTGTAGTGGACGAGCCGGACCGTAGAGGAGGATTTCTCGACTATAACGAGCCCTAGTGAGCATGCTAGTAGCGTTTCTATCGGAGGAATATTTCGAATATTCAAGTCGGTAGATCCTTCTTCCACCCCGAGGGCATGGCATAACTCATCGAGATGGAACGGCCGCTCCGCATGTGATACCCACATTAGAACTTGCAGGCCCAGCTTTGACCTGCCTCCTTGCAGGGCCTTGATTCGTGAGATGGTTGCCGTGTAAGCATCTCCGAGACCCTCCCCTTTAGTCATCTCATCAAGCTTCCTTCTTCTTTGATGGAGAGTAATCTCGCCCAGAACTGCATCCATGTTGAGAGAAACGAGGAGGAAACTAGACACCACTGTTAGTGGATCATCCCTCGGACTTGTATTGGCAAGGTATTTGATATTCATGCTTACCTTTCCGAGATCTTCGGGATGATTCCCATAATATCCGCCCGTAATTCTTCATCCATTACATTAGGATCAGTGTCACCACCCAGCCTCATTTCCAGATAGTTCTTAACATCCACATGGGTAGAACTGACTGGTATCCTAACCGCCCCGGTAAAACATTTCCTGATTTCGCCGTCGATATGGGGCCTCCCAGTAAGAAATACTCGCGTGATTGGTGACACCCGAGCAACTTCTCCCAGCGAGTCAAGGAGCTCCCGTCGGCGCTTCGGAGTGCATTCGTCTAATGCGTCGACGCAGATAAATACCCGCCGTAGCGACGTAATAGTCTTTTTTAGGATTTCTACCATATCAGGAAGAAGGAGACTGCGGCCGCCGAACTCTTTTTTGGCCCTGTGGAAAGCCCTCCGTATATGCTCCGGGATTCCTTCTCTCCTGATAAGTTGCTTGAGGATAGCGCCCAACATATTTGTGGTTGACTGTTCTTGTTGGGCAAGGAAATCGCAATATAATCCCACGACGGCAACATTTTCGTCCCCAGCCTGATCGCATAGACTATCAATAACTAGGGAACTATTAATTACCGATTGTCAGCCACATCCGAACTGTCTTTCACTAGATATGAGTCCTTCCTACCTAACATATGTTTTCCCCACACCTGGATTCCCGGAACAAAACAACACGCGCTCAACGCAACCATCTTCTGCATCACGCCATCTCCTAAACTTGCTGGTTTCAAGTACCCAATTTCCCACCCCGCCGAGTCGGTCGGCCCGCACACCTTGGTGTCGTTGCTGTGGTTCCAGTGGCGATAGCCATTGCATAATTTGGTGTTGCTCGGCATCCAGTCCTATAATGTTGACGGTATTGCTGATAGCATTGTTGAAGGAGTTGATATTCCCAGTGATCTGCTGGTGCCGGAGCGACATCAGTGCTATAGTCTATTGTCTGAATTCTGGCTTTTGGGGGGTCAGAGGGCGATCGTGTGTAGTGAGAATCCGACTTCCCCCAGAACCGGAGCTGGCCTCTCGGATGCGGAGAATGAAGGAGGGTAACTTATGAGGCTCTGGCGCTGCACAAGTATGCGCTGGTGCGACCTGTATCGCAGCTGATTATGGGTGGTGCTCACAAAGTTCTTGACGGAGGCTGGTTCATTTCGCAATTCTGCTCGCAGTTCAGCCCTCGAATTTAGAGCGAAAAAAATATCTCACTGGGGTTAAATATCTGAGTGAGAAATTCGATTCACCTACATTACTCCCGACACTTACAATTTAAAGTACGGCCCTCAAGGGCACAGTTTACCATATGTCGGTCACATAGTATCCTTCAAACGCAACTGTGAATACGCAAAGGTTTTAATAATGTTAGCGCCATAACTCCCCTTTTCTCAAGCGCATTCACCACTAGTCAAAATAAGAACTAGTTTGTCATCCTAGCTCTCGGCATTTCTCCAACAGAGAATCCAGGCAATGTTCCCACCACGGGCGGGTGGAAAGTACAGGTAGATGATAGTGTCCCTACAGCAAGGGGAAACTAAAAAAATCATCCACATCTTGCCACTTTTGCCTTTTTTCCCACAGTTATGCTTGCATATATCCCCAACATGTCATGAAAAATAAAATAAAATAACTCTTACCGAATTCGCTATGAGATATGTTCTATTGAACTAGATCTCCTAGAATGATATTACAGGTACAATACCGGTACCGTACCGTATGCTCATAGCCCGACCGTGGGGTTTTACTCCTAAGCCACTTGGACCTAGGTCCGCCCGGGTTACTCGAGGTCGGTGGAGACTCCCAAGAGGCATACAGATACTCGACACGAAGATGTACCCCACCACCGATGTGAACTTACTTTGCCACTGCAGGTAACAACCCGGACAAGGCTAGATTTCCTTTTGGTTTCCTGAATTGCTTTCCGGCAAGCAATGGCTTCCTCTTATCCCATATCTAACGAAATGCGTAGCTCAATTCACATTTTCAATACGCTTGGGGTATTGAAAAAATGCAATACGTGTGACTTAGGTTCATATTTTAAGCTGCTATTTGAGAACCCAAATCATAGGAAATCACCTCCGCTTTGTGCACCGGTAAACAAATACCCTAACCCTCCGTTTATTAGAAAACAGGCGACTTGATCCCAAATCAAAATATTGCATGTGCGAGCGACAATCCGTTGGAGTATGACCGCACCTTAACTCGCTCGGGAAGGATATCTTGGGGCTTTTGGGGCTGAATAGATTCATTACATAAGCTTGCGCTTTGTGCTATGATATGATATGCTCGAGGATGGATGCTGAGATTAATGTGTGGCCAGCCACCTGAGGCTAACTAAGCACAGCCACAAATTAGTGCACCTGCCAGGCCCGACCTGGTCGGGCAGGGGACTACTTGTACCGTACGGTGGGTGCGTTCCACAGCTATGGAAGTGGTTTCTATTCAGAATTGTCGCAACAATCTGATTTACGATGACAATAAGCGAATTGGAGAGATTTTGTGAATATTACCAAAAGTTCTGACAGTATATCAGTTAAATATTATCTAGGACAGCGAAAAGAGTACAGTACCACCTCCCTTGCTCGTACTTTGTCATTTTCCTCCCCCGAGTCCACCTCTGGGGCTGGCACATTCTTAAGTTCAATGTGCTAGAAGTTTGCTCCCGTCTAGATCCAGGAGTATCCTGCACTACCGGTAGATGTTGTCAAGTAAATAAAACTTTGGAGCGGCTAAATAATTGTTGGAAAAGGGAAAACCAGCTTACTGTGGCTTACACTTGAGGCTTTTGCTCCTCTCCCAAGACTGGTAGTATGATTGTCGTCACCACTATCATACTCAAGGTACTTATCTAACCCTCGAAACAATCTCTATCCTCCCGCTTAGATACCAGGAGCGTTAACATCTTCTGGGTCTTACTCGAGGTATCATAGCAAACGTAGACAGGGGGAGCCCCAGTGAGGGAGCACCTTAGCGAGGCTTGGTATTAAATGACGCGCACCTTCAGCAGGAACCAAACGAAGCTAACTAGCTGCCAGTATTTGCCGGGCACTTCCTCGCAGCTCGCTTAGCACTGCTGTCTAAGCCTGAACTTGTGATGTTTTGCTCCCACAACATCCTTAAAAGCTCGGCAATTTCCGGTTGCGAAATCCTCCTATCCCCGGCCAAACAGGCTGAAATTTCGCATTCCCCAAGTAACTTAACTCTCAGCAGCCATTACAGCTCAACACTCGCCTCGCTTGGGGACTCATAGCGTACCGTAAGAACTCGAATAATTGGACCCGAGGCAAAGACGTCCGAAATTCCCTCTCCTGGATAGGGGGGCGAGCGCACAGCGAAAACTGACCCCCTCAGCCCCTGCTTGAGACAAAAGAAAAAAGAAAAAAGAAACAGACCTTACCAGCAAAGGCAACTCCAACGTCCTAGCCTCGGGTCCAATTATTCGAGTTCTTACGGTATTCGGACGAACCAGTGCCAAGGTGTCCACCTTGCAGTTAGACTCGCGAATCCCGGTGCCAATTCTCCCGAATACTTTATGAGGTCCTTCCGGTAGGGGTGTTTGCGGACAAGGATCCGGGGGCCAAAGGAGCCGCGAAAACAGTTGAAGCTGGCAACGGAAGAAAAAATAGTTAAGACTACAAAGATAACCATGGCGTCCATCTCTGAAAATGGTAGTGCTGCTGACCATGGGAAAAGAAAGTATCACTTGCCAGTGGGGAGCGATGGTTCTTGAAGTCGCGTGCAGTACTGTGCAAAACACAAAACTTACCAGAACCGAAATAGGTCTTGCCAAGCCACTATCAAAGAAATGGGTTCTGCAAATGGATAATATCTGGGAGTGGGAAAACTATGATAGCCTGTCGCCTTTTCACAAACCACCAGGCACACCGGCTGAGCTAGGAACTGCTACAAAACTGAGGTGGTGCTGTACCGGGGATGATTTCGAGAGAGGGTAACCCCTCCTAGAGCCAATCAGAAGAGATAGAGTGACTAAGCACCTACTTGCCATCTTTGCCCCGGCGGTCCCTTCCTGCAGGGATATAGGTTCACATTTTTTAGGTGCTAGGGCTTGCTATGGATGTGATAATTTTTCTCCTCGCCGGTAGGCTATACAAACCCCCAATATAGACCCCCGATAAACAGTATTCTCAGCGGGGCACACCGTCCGTCCTAAAGCCCAAACTTGCCCCTGCAGCCCAGTACAAAAGACCGCGGCCCCACTGTCACCCGCAGGGAATGTTTCATACTGGTATCTTTGGGCCTAACTTACCCACGTTTCCCAATATAAGCACCCCGAATATCTAAGGATACTATACTTGCAGTATATGTACCCTTCCGAGCATGTTTTTCTAAACGCACTCTTAAGTAAGACTTGACCATGCCCAAGTGCTATTAGGTCCTCCTTTCCAAATCTTATGTAGCTCACGCAGGCGCTCAATCATATTCTTGAATCAGAAAATGTAACTGCCGACCCTTTGTTGGGCCTAGATTTAGTGCTCAAATTGTTTAATAATTTTCAGACCGGGGAGAGAAAATCCCGTTCTTCTACCAATCCGAGCCCTGATATATGATAAGGAATATGGAAACAGGCCATTAAAGTGGGCACAATACCAACGTATTTTTCCATCTGATGTTGTATATTCTAGCCCATTTCCTGGAAAATAGGCCCTGAGTCCCATTCAGTCCCCGGCAATCCTCCATTCTAATTTGCCTGACCTCACAGTGCCCATCATCCTTCACAATGACCCCCATCTTTAGACTTCCAGGAAGGGCACCGACTACATTTTGCCATCACGCCCTGCTGGGGGCCCCGACTGCTGAGAAAACTGCGGATGAAAAAAAGCTCAATACAGGAAATCGCAACTCCGCTCCCAAAGCCACATTTGTGCTTTGCCAAATATGCTTTGTCATCAAGTATCACTCATTTCTTTCGAAACCCCATACTTCATGAAATATATGAGCAAGCACTTGCGCATCTGCATCGAACAGGAGACAAGCACGCCAACTTTATTTTCAAGCTTCATCCGTCTCTAATCGTTTCCTGAAGCCTAACAACTGTGACTGAGCCATGTTGATTCTCCACCTTTCCATGCTTTATGTCCCCAAATATCATATTTCGATTGTACCATCTATTCCCCGGCTGGGGTTCAAAGAATGTTTCAGTAGCTGTAAGCGAAGCTACCGCTTAACATCGCAGCGCCTAGGTGGAGTACCCACAGCTCTCGAAGCCTACCGGCGCTCGGTTTTGGCCCCGGAGGTCCTTGTTTTCCTAAAAAAAAAACATAGGATGCTTCCGTCACTAACCTCCAAAGCCCGGATCGCCTTCAACCGTTCTTCATTCTGGTTACGGTGTGAACAGGGACGGGAAAGTTACATTCTATAGCAAGAATGTCCATACTAGTTGGTTTGGTGCTGGGGTATTCTCGTTTACAGAGATGGGGTTTCTTGTTTGTATTGCCAATTTCAATTGCCATCTTTTCCCTCTGCCTAATGCCATTAATATTGCTTCCGAGTACCTACGCTAATAGATCGAAATCACATTTTTTCATTTGTTTGCAACTCACCAAAAGGAGGACCGCTTCGATCTGGGGACATAAGTACAGGAGCGATCTTTTTCTTTCAAGCTATAAACACAACCGCTTCTACTACTAGTAGCGCAGGGCATGTTTTTGCTGATGTGGTGGATAGAATTCTAACTTCGATTGCAGGAGATGGGGGTTCGGTTTGTATGGTTGAATACCGGCCAGTAATATACCATTATTGCTTCAGTTGGCCCTCTCGGCCAGTTATCTTGCCTCCAGTTTTTGGACTTCCACTGTGACTAGCGTCACGCACACAAATCAAAAAGGTCAAAATCTAGTGAAGAAATTGGGTAGAGAAAGTATCTCTGCTAATATTAATCTACCAGAAGTGGTGGAAGGGTCATTAACAAAATTGTGCAAAGGGACTAGAGGTAGGGTCGTAGTTGTGTAGTGGATATGAAGATCGTAGTTATAGATCAATTCATGACATTGATATATCTTAAGCGAAATCTGTAGCACTGCACTCCCGGTGAGATTAAGTCCCGAGATAGCGGGCTCAACCACAATTTCCCTCAGCACCCAGCAATCACAATACTACAACTACTCAAGTCGATGCCACAACCAAAACGAAAGGTTCAATTCCCAGATCCCATGTTACTAGAGGGAGGATGACAAATATGCAGGTCTCAGAGTTGATAGTCATTCCAGTTGTGGTTTCGATGGTAATCCCCGCTATGGTTTGTTGGAACTGGTGCTGCTCGCCATACTCTCCCGATACCTCCTTTGCTGTTTATATAGCCGTCGGGGACGCACTTGTTTGAGTTCGGAAATGCGCTGAGGATTCGGGTATATGTTTCGGCTTCGGGCGTGTTTGTAGAAAGCATTTCACATGCAGAAATGCGCGATAGTTTTGGGATCGTGCGGCTTTCGGGAAAGCCGGGAGACAAGCCGAGAGAAAAGCGGAAGCACGGTAAGGCCAGCGTGGGAGAGAGCTGGAAGACCGGCGGCAGTGGGATAGTTTGTTTTCCTTTTGTCAGCCCGGGAGTCATGATGGGGGAAGGGGACTCACATGGAGTAGGACTATGGCTCATAGATGGATATGATGTCTTTGTGATTGATATATACTACTATGATCGCCCTTAGTTAGTTAGTTGATGGAGTCGTCAATGAGCATGAGCATGAGGTTGTTAGTGAAAAGTTTTTCCCCGCCCCTGAGTGCGATCGTTTGCGTTGTGAGTTGCTTGGCTTTTCTTTTCGTTTCACCGCTCGTGACCCGCAGTGTATCGTTTCGCCGTCGAAGTCTAAAATGGTTCTCATGAGGGTTGAATTTTGCGGGGGATCGTGCCCGCCGTCTCGAGGACTTAACCTCACCGGGAGCGTGCTTCTTGGTTTATTCTTATTCTAAGCGATTCGCCGTGAAAAGCCTGCAGGTCGTTCACATACTCGAGTATATCCGCTGGCTACCCGGGCATCTGGAGGTCATGCAGTCCAAATTGAAATTTTGAACCTGGCGGCTTTGGCCTGTGTTGCTTCGGGTTTGGCGGCCGCAGGCTGATTCCACTGGACTAACCCGGCTTTTTTAAACCCACTGCCGGACTGGCCGCCTGGGATCGCAGGGTGGGTGGAAGAAAAGGAAAAAATAAAGGGGGGGAGAAAAAATAAGCCAAACTCTATCAATCATGTACTGTACCATAAATTTTACTCCGTTAATGCTGCAGTGCACCCGCTCTCATGGTTGTAGTATAGGGTAATTCATGTTCATATCTACGAAGTCTCCATCCACCGCTCTTATAATACAATCTAGTTTCTTTCGGGGTTATTGAATAACACAAGTATATACGAAGTCAATAATTGGCACATAGAATAGCCGAAGAGAGACAAAAGAAAAATAGGAGGGGTGTATATACTATATAGAGAGAAAAAATCGTAGAAGCGTGCTAACAGGGCACGGGTATAAAAAAATTAATTAAAAAAAAGCCATACAACAAGGGTTAAGATGACTTGGGGGACCAGAGAGATAGTAAGAGATTCCGGGCAAATGATCCAAAAGCCTGATATCGGCAGTAACTTGTCAATCTTTGTGTATAGGGCTGGCTGTGGCGGGGGCGGTATATTGTTTCACTAGGTGTGTTCTAGTAGGAGGGTATGTTTGGTAGATGGGGG
>Ga0307510_10003647_pt1 | contig 17972 bp, 17 predicted proteins | sample 12_EM_MG_FD_207224 | JGI IMG/M metagenome (GOLD analysis project Ga0307510, IMG submission 207224) | Populus trichocarpa ectomycorrhiza microbial communities from riparian zone in the Pacific Northwest, United States - 12_EM | ecosystem: Host-associated > Plants > Roots > Unclassified | place...
CAGCTTTTCAATGGCTTTATGGATCCTTATGGATACATTGACATTTTCCTTACCATGTTCCGGGGTGCGGGCTGTCGTGGGGCTGGGGGGGTCAGGGGGTGTTGGGGGCGGCTCATCAGCATTGGTGCCGCTTTCTTTCGTGTCTCTTCCCCCTCCCTGCCCCAATTACAACTAGTCTCCATCAGAGACAGTTTGCAGCAAACATTCCTCCTTCCTTTTCCATCCCAGTCTGAGCCAAGAGATTCGCAGCCCAATGTAGGTAATAGATCGTGCCTCCTTTCAATCCAATTGATCTGCACACCTGCCTGAGCTATTCTTCGTCTGACCATCATAATCGACTCGGACACTTTGAAACTACATTTGCTGTCACCAATGCCAACCTCTATGCTATGGTCAAAATTATACACAACCCAAAGGTTCCGGAAGAACCTTTATGACTTATTTGTTGTGCCATTTCAAACTCTCTACTTTCTGTAGGACTACGATGATAGCGAGTATGCCCATAAATACGATTCCCGTCTCCGCGGCCTCGTTGTTGAGGGCAAGGAGTTGGTTATTGGTGATCGTACTGGGCTCAAAGCCTACATCACATCCAAGGACGGTGGTATGAATATTTCTGCCGGACCTGTTCAGAGAAAGTTTTTTTTAAGAAGCTATTGAGAAGGGCAGAGCGTATAGCCGGGATAGCAGAGAGGCACATCTGTATGAAGCTTTGAGGTTTCTCAGAACGGGACTACACTGCTTGGAATGTGTGTCATGTGTCCTGAACATTAGCCCATTTGATGCGAAACTGACAAATTTATAGACTATGCGGCTTATTCCATTTGCTGCGAGTTGGCTCTTAGAGAATTCAGACTTATTCCCATGTTGAGGTTGAGATTAATGGAATGAGAGTTTGCCCGGTAATCAACGGAAAATGTACGATGCATTCCTGTATCTGATTTCCCAACCTTTCCAAAGTGCAAGCTACTTCATAGTCCTTTTTTTTTGCAGTCGGAATGACGAATTTTCCTCATAGTGTTTTAGGCGAGGTATCAGACAGGATCGTGCAATCCGAGGTGCAGGATCTTGACATTAAACTCAGTAATGCTTCCGACTCCAACAAATCCAACAAAGGCACTCCTGCCCTGAAGGGTATACTTGGCAATATCGCATGGGCTCTTCTCGCTATTGGCGAAGACTCTAGTTCCAATGCTGATCGACTACAACAAGACTCCAAGGCTAAAAAAATCAAACAAAGCTCAATTCAACCCAGGACGGATATCGCTGGATATAATGTGGAAGAGATAAAACGCCAAACGGAGCAAGCTGTAAAGGATATCTTCCGGATTTCGTAGTTCCATGATAAGGTCATGAAGGCTTTCAAAGTTGGGATTGATAAGATTCCCGGAGCTAGCACATTGATGGAAAATCTTACCAGCGTTATGCAAATTTATATCTTCAGCATCCTAGCGCCCTACGTCAAGCAAATCCTTGAAAGAACCAAGGTTGAGCTGGCTGCCTGCTCTGGCGGTGTTTTGGCGTTCCGAACGGGACTAGTTTAAAGTGTTTGAGGACAAAAACTGCTCAGAGCTAACTCACTCCCCTGTTTAAAAGGATCATTTCACAAATATCCTCAATCCGGTTGCAGAAAGAGTTGCTTCAGCTACAGTTTGATTTGCCGTTCTTTTGATTGTTAGCATCTGGAACGATTACAACAGGGACCCCCGCCAGATTATCAACGAGATACTTCAAGCTTCCCATCACCTAGGCCTGAAAGACGACAACAGGGCGGGACAGCGTTCTATATTTGCGGCCGTGAAGCACTTGTGGGAAGAGCAGAACGAGTCAAAAGGGTCATCTGGTGGAATCTCTCAGCAGAGAAGGTGTCAGAAATGGGAAGAATCACGAAGTCATGGACCCCAATCCAGGGCCTGGCGGATGTGGCAATAGCCACAAAGGTATGCCGGGAGGTGTAGCTTCTCACTCTAGTGGAAATCAATAGCTCTGTTCTGGCGGGATGAAAGCTCCTCATATGGCGGTAGCTGTAGGAAACAGTTCCGCGTCTCCCCTAGCCTCAATCATGAGGAAGCCTCCTCATATGGCAATACTAGCCGAGGTTATGGCTCCGGTCGTAACAACAACGAGTCTTCTTTGTACAATCCCTGGACCGGACGTGATTCGAATAACCACCAACAATGTTTGTATTGTTCGTGAAGCAATCCGCGGGAGACCTCATCGTATGACGGTAGTGGAACCAGTCACTCCTCTCACCATAGGAATGTGGGGTCGGGCTCCTATAGTTCCTCCAGTCGTGGTAATGATAGTTAAGGCACTACTAGTGGAAACTATGGATCCAACACGCAAGACTCTTATGGCTCGTCCGGCCGACATGGCAATGAAAGTTGCGGCCCAGCCAGCGGAGGCCATGGATCGAATGGACAAGAGTCTTACGGCTCCTCCTCTAGACGTGGTAATAATGGTGAAGGTACGCTTGGTTCTTATGGGCGCGCTGAGACGTCTCCATATGGTGGGGGTAGTGGTGCTGGGCCTAGCAGGTTTGGCAACGAACCACCATTTATCCTCACCTCTCCTGGGAAAATACCTCCTCTTATGGTAGTGAGGAACAAACACTTTCCTACGGGAGCGTCGGCCGTGATGAGGGGGTGACCTCTTCCTCCTACAGGAGAACCTGTCGCGCTGAAGAAGGTAGTTCTTACCGAACATCCGGCCATGACCAGGGTACCTCTTCATACGGGAGATCGGGCCGTGGCGAGCAAGCTTCATCCTATGGAAGGTCTAGCCGTGACAACGATAATCGTGGTTCTTATGAAGGCAACACAGGCTCATACGATAACCGTAATAGTATATCTTCCTACGCGAGATTAGGGCGTGGTGAGGATACCATCACCTTCACTTACCGGTGCTCTGGTCTCGGCGATGATAACGAAGAGCCTTCCTATTAATCCTCTGGCCGGTCGTACGGCAGCCGCGATAATGACACTTCCGAATATGGGTCTTCTCGCAGGACTGGCGGCGATGAGGGGCAGAACTATGATCGCAGGGAAGGAAACAAAAGAGGGAATGATGAAGAATCAGGTGGATACAGCTACCAACCAACGTTTGACATTCTTCTCGTTGAGCTGTGAGCGCGCCTAGCCGTTGTTGTTTATTAGGTTAATGCGTGGTGTGTATTCAGAAATTCAACCTTGAGACTTATTGGAATTTCAAGTGTCGCATTGTTAGAGTGGGGTTGGCTCTGTGGTCACCGGTTGTGCTTGTGGTGCATGATGCTGTTGTGGATTACGATCCCCTTCTGCATTCGTGTTATTCCTCCCGCTCACCCGACCTCACCTGCCACACTCGCCACTCTTACCATATTATCTTTCTAACGTAATGGAGGGAGCTTTCCTGTAAGCTCAAGTACAATAGACAGATGCGCTCTGCGTCATAGCCGGCGAACCATCCACCCCCAACACTAACTACTATTCATCTCTCAACCGACAGATAACAGGTCCATCAAGGTTGTGAACAAGATGGGAGGCTCCCATTGCGACTACTATAACAGCGAATATCATACCCCAGAGGGCTCGCCAGGTCTCTCGACCCACGCTCTAACTATCCATCCTAAGTTTGCCCAGATGTTATTGTATCTGAGGCAGAAGGGGAGCGGAAGCCATTCCGGGACTGGTGACGGTGATGTCGTGGACAGAGTTGAAAAGGCTAGAACCCACAATTAACCCTCCTGAGCATTGTCTTAGACACCCGCGTGCTCAGCCAAGTCTCCATAAAGGTTATCTCGAGCGCTATGTTAAGACTGCCGCCAAGTATACCCCCCGTGGCAGTGAGAAACTATCAGACCCCCCCCCTCATTCTAGCGATCCCACGGGGAATCTTTTGAAAGCGAGCACCTCGCCTACTTGCACCATCCCGGAAACCTACCTCTTCGCCGCGTTCCTGGATAGAACTATCATACCCGCACAGTCAGGGAGGCCGGATACCTACTGTCTAGAGGGCTGGCTACCACTCCCCCATACAATCATTCTACCAATGGCACGAAAAAGACGGGAATCCCATCGCACTGGAGGATAGGGGAGTAATAAATTAGTTGGCGAGGGGTGGTAGGGTGGATGCAATATCGAGGTTCAATGGAAGCGGGGGAGGTGGATTGTGTGATTTGGTGGCGTTCAAGGCTCTGGACTGTGCAATAGCAATAAAAACCTATAATTATTTTTTCCACCTGATCGGATTAAAAAATGCGGCAGTGGGGTGTTTGCTGCCCTGGGGAAGGCGTTTGGTGGTGAAGGTCATATCCGGAGTTGGGGCTTGAAAACTCATGTCTAGGTCATGCACTAGGTCTTTTTCATTTTCTTTTTTTCATTGAGATGGAGGTCTGGAAAGAGCTCCTACAACGGTAACGGCAAAAATGTGTTCCATTTACTCGGATTTTGCAGCCCCCTACGGGGAGGGGTTTTTTTAGGAGGGGGTTGAGGGACATAATATATCACTCGGGTGAGTCAGTGGTCTGAGTGTAAGTTTGCATAGCACACGGGGGAATACAATATTCAAGGTTCCGAATGGTCCGCGGAAGACCGAACTAGACCAGCCGGTCCGGTCGAAAGTCAAGTTTGGTCTAATGGTGGAAATTAGACCGACTGGACAGTCAAGATTATCGGACCCGACTTGGCCAGGACCAGTCCGACCAGGCCCGCCAAGCGATAGGATATGCACGGCCTTTTGACAGAATTACCATCCTGTTTTGCTTTTTACTATTTTTGTCACAATATATTATGTTCGAATAAAGCCTCCCTTAATTAAACTCATTGTTTCCATGGATTATTCTGTGGGGTCACAGGGGGGGTCGGGATGGAGATAGTGCCTCGTTTAGATTAGGGGCAGCAAAGATAGGTTCACGAGTATTAAATTTTTCGGTGAACTAGGTGAGTGATATTACATGATTATTCAATATTTTATACAGACTGGTCTGGGACCAGTCCAGACTAGACTGAACCACCTGAGTTAGTCAGGTCCAGTCATTGACATCAACCTAGACTAACCAGCCTAGTCCTGCCTCCAAGACTTGACCGGTCGGACTATTCGGAACCCTGACAATATTACGGTATGTATTGTGGTAAATTGCCGTAAGTTTTCCAGGCGTGGTTGGCTAAGCCGGAATGAAAAGAGATTTAGGATCTTTTCTAACAGAGGCCATATTGAGCCCCCCTCCCCCGTCCCCATTCAGAAGATCTAATTTAGGGGTTTAAATACAGTTAACACATTATGGATAAGGGTGTTGTGAATCTATCTTGCCTATTCCATTGTGGCGTTTTCCTGCACATAATTCTCCCCATGACGGACATTCCCACACTAGCTTATCTCGGTGGGATAGAAACAGCCTCCATCAACGCCACACGCTATATTGCAAGAGCTTGGGAATCCTGATTTGACAGTGTAAGGAAATCCGTATAGAGGTTGGGGCGGGAATGTGACAGATTGGTGCATTCCCATAGCGTACGATTTCCTTCGACCGGAATAAAATATTTGGGTTGGGTTTCTGTGGCGGGCTTGCTCTGGGGGGAAGGCGGCGGTTATCAGAAAGCGGGGTTTTAAACAGCAGGACGGGTTTGAGAGTGGATAGGGGGGAAACAGCACGTAAGCTACCCATGTCCGAATGTGTTAAAGAGGGTGATTCTTCCTCGGCCTTATGGTGTGCTAGCGATAGCTAATGCTGGGGGGTGCACTGGTGGTAGCTCTTACACTCGCGGGAGGCCATGCTTAGCAACCGAAAATGGTAGGGCAGTGTTGGGCCTAATTTTCCAGCCCGCCAGGGGTGACGTTGCCCCGCCCGAGTGGTATTTCTAGAGCTCCTTCGTCCTCATTCCAAGTATGATAGCTAGTATGAGGTGCATTAGTCACAATCTGGTTGGTACCGCAACCCCCCACCTATGTCAAACTAGCAACAATCTCAACAGTTCTGAAGAAAGGCACACAGCGTAGGCCACAGGGAAGGGAAACTTTATCCAAATCAACAGCGGACATATGCACCTTCTGTGCTCCCGAGAGGATTTGAGCGGATATCTGGCTATTGTAGTCGTCCAACGGCTTCAGCGCAAGCAGCCTCGCCTAACCTAAAAAGTCTCATTTTGCGCAGATTCCCCAGCATAGAGAGGGATGTTGGGGAAAGGGTGGCCTTGGAGATTGCAAGAGGGACAGGTCAAAAAGGCCTGACCTGCTGAGGATTCAGGTCGCTCAAGTAGGCTCAGCCGTTATCGGGTGAGTCGCATCGAAAGCTCGGGGGTGAGCTCGGAGGTGCTCTTGAAGGCTAGAACGGATCGATCGGACAGTGAATCCTGGTCGGAGACCGGAACAGGTTCTTGGAGACGGCTAACGGTGTCCTTATTGAAGGACAATTTTCGATATTGGGATTTGACGACCCTATTTCGACCGCAAGAGCACGGCGTGGTTCGCCCAGCTTTAGAGGCAGCTACAAGTGGGAGATTCCCACAGAGCCGCCAATGCCAAGCCTCGATTTCCCGACACCCCTTCCTCCCATTACAGTCTTCACGGTAGTCGCGACGAAACTGGGGTGGTGACTAACAGGGATCAATGACAAGTAATTTTCTGCAACCCTAACCTTCACTATTTCTCTTTTTGCCCACCAAATACTTGTACCCCTGTTCGTCACTACTCCAGTTCCGTCGCGACTACGGTGGTGACTGTAGCTGGCACAGCGTTGCACCTGACTCACCCCCAACCCTAAATACGGCGGTATTTAAGGACAAAAGTACAGAATAAAAAAGTCGACATGGCAACGGTTGCACCCGGTCAACTCACCTTCCTCGTGCAAAGTAGATTATCACTTCCAAAGCTTGAAGTGATATTGACCATGGCCGCACAAAGTAAATTATCACTTCCACAGCTTTTGTTCGTGCTTAACAAAAGCACTAAAGAAGGAGCAAACAAAAGTGCAATCACAATAGACTCTGAATGGGCAAAATGCTAAGATAAAGGATCAATACTCTCTGATACTCGTGCGCTACACTAGCTAAGCACAGGCTAGGAGATAGATATCTCCGTCTAAACAACCAAACACTCCCGAAACTTAACAAACTCTAAGGAAGGAAATGCCGCTGACAAAACCTGATCTCCAGCACTCTAGAACAATCTCATGATCCTCCGTGGTGCATCAACCCTGAGACTCAAAAAGCGCAAACTCCCGTATACCTAGTGGTATAGGGTATAAAGAAACTATGAAACCGACCCCAGCATAGCGTGTGAAAACAAAGCCTCTGCTAGGTGCTAAACCGTCGGAAACCACAAAGCCTCATACGCTATACCGGTCCGTCTCCTAGCCGCATAGCTGCGACCCTCCATATTCACCAATCTGCATAACTCTCTATCCGTGCAACTGCATAAACCTATGCCCTATGGGCCACAATTCAACAGCTTTAAGCGATATTGGTTTTGACCGCGCAATGTAAATTATCACCCCCACCAATCTACTATTCTTGATCAAGGCTCATGAAGCTTACACCTGCAACAGTGATAATTTACTTTATATAATAAAGGTTAGGACAACTTAAATTGGTGGAAGCGATAATTTACTTTGCGCGAGGAAGGTGAGTTGACCGGGTGCAACCGTTGCCATGTCGACTTTTTTATTCTGTACTTTTGTCCTTAAATACCGCCGTACCTAAACCATGCAGATTTGTCGTTGCGCTAAGCTTTTGTCAAGACAGATTGGGATTCCCTCGCGGTCGATCTTTAGCGGCTCTACCGATTTTCGTTATGACTAACTTTTTGACATTAATTTTTGTCGCCAGTTATTTTTTTTCGGGAACCTTTAACGTCGCCTCCGGTTCCTAGGCTTCCTATATTATATTTTAGAGTGCTTGCTATAGATTTTTCACATTTTAGTAACAAATTATGTAGTGTTCAACAAAAAGAGATACCAGTGTCTAAAACAACCATATGTTGGTAGTACTTGACAGGGCGGAGATCTTAATTCTTATTGGGGGGCGCCGCCCACGAGGTCTCCATACGATTGGTTTACTCAAAAGGGACATCAGAGGAATTGGCTGGTTGATGAGGACCACTGGGAATGCTCTAAGTGTTGGAAACGATAATTTACTTCACGTAGAGAGGCACATTACCGGGAGAGCTTGCAGCGCTAGAAGCGATAATCCACTTCATGTGGTGAATATCATAAGTGCTTGGAGGGAAGGAATATCTACTAGGACGTCGGAATTTCCCTTCTCAGATAAGCTAGGGGAGAACGCCGCAGACTCAGCCTTCAGTCCAGACAATCCGAAAGGAATATGAAAGGCGCCTTACCAGCAGTGTTCCCAACCGTCCAGTCCGTCCGTCTTTGCGTGAGGACGGGACGGACTACGGCTCATGGTCCGTCTTTTTGGGGGTGCTAGGACGGACCACGCCTCGGAAAGCGAGGACCGGACGGACTATGGGACTATAGTCCTAGCGCTTGGACCTCCTGTACTAGCCAAGTTGATATCATACACCTCCGAACGGATACTTTTCACTTCATAAGACATCACTCGTGCAGCCCCGGGCGTCGCCGGCAGTCCCCCGCCGTCCCTCACCATTCCCGGTCCTCACCGACAGTGCCCGGCCGTCCTCAGCCATCCCCTACCATCCCCCGCAGTCCACCCCCCCTGCCCCGAGCTAACATGTCTCACTCTGTAGGGCGGGCCGTCCTGCCCTTAGGCTGCCCCGGACGGACTATAGATAGCCGTCCCGCCGTCTGGGGCTCTTGGCAGTCCCCCCACGGGGCCCCGCCGGGCCCCCGGACCGTTGGGAACACTGCTTACCAGGAGAGGCAACTACAACGTCCTAGCACATTCTTCTTCTACATGTTACGGCATAAAGTACCCGAACACTAGCTAGCAGTCCCACCGCAATATCGGCGGGAATTGACTCAAGGGCATTACCAACCCTAGACCTACCCCCCAGCAAAAAAGTGGTTCGCCGTGCATTTTCCCCAATGCTCGACTACTCCACTAACCGGTCCCTGATCGTGGGCTGGTTATCCCTATCGGATCCTAGGTTACGGCATCAGGACATCCAAGACCACAGAGTAGAAAATGTAGGGGAATGGTTCTTAGAAACCGAGGAATTTAGGCGCTGGCAGGGTGTTAGTGCAAGAAGTGAATCTGATAACGCAGTTTTGTTTTGCTATGGGGATCTGGGGGTTGGTAGGACGTTTATTAGGTAACAAGGCCCAGCCTCGAGGGGTGAAGGAAAAGGTGGGGCGCTGACAAGCCCTGATAGCTCATTGGAAATAGACAGCTTGTGTGATCAGGCTGAAGAGCAAGATGTCGCCGTTGCGTGTTTCTACTTTGGCTTCGCAACCCAAAAGGAGCAGCTATCGACGAGCATGCTGGACGCCCTTCTCAGACAGGTTGTGGTCGGACTAGAGGAGGTGCCAGGGGAAACACAACAGGCTTATGAGGAGCAGGAGAAATTCATGATGGACGGAGACTGCAACATATAGATGTTGTGAAGATGTTACAAAATACCTCTTCCGAAAACCGCACATTCATATGCATCGGCGCGCTAGACGAGTGTATGCCAGAGCATCGAGTCAAGCTCCCCGGGTCGCCGAACCGAATTCTCCAAAAGTCTCTAAACAGCAGTTTAGAGGCAGAGATCTTAGAGAAAATACCCGAGGAAATCTCTGAAATGTATGTAGAAACAGCGATACTGGTGAAGCTGTCAACTGACCGATATGCGCCTAGTTTCCTGCTAGTCTCGCTGAGTATCGGTGCGATCATACAAGAAACCACAATTCACCGCCGGCGACAAAAGCTCAGGGGAGTGACCGATGGCTTAGGGTTGGGGGATGCTTACGGTGCAACACCGAGTCGGATAAAAGGACAGGGCGGGGAAAGCGAGGCTCGTGATGGCCACTTTGATGTGGATATCTCACTCGGAGCTACCCCTAGGGGTTGATAAATTGTTCCACGCCCTAGCAGTAGAAATCCGGTCGCCGAATCTCAATACCGACAGTGTTCCTTCAACAGGGACATTGCTAACGTGTTGCCAAGGACTTGTTGTGGGGGACAAGAAGGCTTCCACGGTCCGGTTAATCCACTTTACCCTTCAAGAATACCTCCGTACTCATCCCTAGCCTTTTCGGTGCAGCTCACTCGGCAATGGCAGAAAGTTTTTTGAGTTATCTGAATTCCCAGCAAGTCATGGCATTTTCGACCAGCCCCCCCACCGTTTCTCGAATATTCTTCTGTATATTGGTGAATTCACGCGAGAAGGGACCTTCCAGATTGCAAGAAACAGCTCGCGTTAAAGCTTTGTGACGAATACAATAATCACCTATCAGCTAAAATTCTCTTGAAAGCACAGATATCGGGCGGGTACTCTGGTGATTTTATCCAGCCTTCCCGGTTCAGCGGCCTACACTGTGCATGCTTCTTTGGGATTGCTGAGATTGTAGCTCGTATAGTAGAGGCGGAAGGTTGTGATATCAACCAAACCGACTATACGGGAAATACACCTCTCTTATGGGCTGCTGGGAATGGACACGAAGGGGCGGTGAAAATACCGCTAGGACGGGACGACATCAACCCAGTGTTCCCAAGCGGCCAGTCCGGTCAGTCCGGCCATGGTTTTGAGAAGCCCGGGTCAGTCCGGCTTAAATTATCAACGGCCGCCAAAGCCTGCAGGCGCCCAGGCAACCGCCGGGTCGAGAGGATAGGCGACCCAGGCAAAGCCGCCAGATGCCCAGGTAAAGCCGCCAGATGCCCTGGCAAAGCCTGCAGATCCCGGGTAAAGCCGCCATATACCTTGACAACAAGTGCTGCTCGCGTAAAACTCAACACTGATTGGCTGAGTCGTTCGCTTATGACATTTTAAATTGAACTACATAAATTAACCGACTGATACCCGGCCATTCATAGATATTTGCGAAAGCCGTCAGGCTGCTGGCTGCTTCCACCTCGATTAGAACAATAAATGCTACACGGTGTGTATGCTTTTAGATCATCTTAAAGTTAATCAATGTCGCCAGCTTATCCATATATCCAATATCTAGTTCTTGTGTTCGCGTATTTGACCGTTGGCATTTATTCGGACACCCCACGATAGCCCTCCGAAAGGGTTTACCTCTGGAAGTAAAGTTTCTAGCCGAGTGATCACATATTTCAAATGTTGAAACACTGGAAGTCACGTGTATCAACCCTAACTTTAATCTGTAGAAATGGCTTTCTGCGGATTAAGGTTAGGGTTAAAAACCTGAGGCCTGTAGGTCACCCAGGCCAGGCCCGGCTTTTTTTTTGGAAAGCCGGTTTCCCACAGTCCGGCCCGGCCGTCTCTGAAAAAGCCTGGGTCAGTCCGGCCGTGCCCAAAGTCGGACGGACTGGCCGGTTGAGAACACTGCATCAACCCCAATCTGCTAGTTATGGACTGCCGAACACCGCTCTGTCTTGCGCTAAGAGTGGGCACGATGGAGTGGTGAAAATACTACTTGGGCGGGAGGATGTCAGTCCCGGGAGGCTGGATATGCTTGGCCGAACAGCACTCTGTTATGCGGCTGAGAGTGGGCGCGAAGTAGTGGAAATACGACTCGCACGGAGCGACGTTAACCCCAACACGCTAGATAGTGACGGTCGAACATCACTCTTCCTTACTGATGGGAATGGGCACGAGGGGGTAGTTGGGGTGTTGCTTGGACGAGACGCTGTTAACGCCGAGAAACCAGATACGTTCGGCCGAACGCCCCTCTGTCGTGCATCTGAGAATGGGCACGAGGGGACAGTGAAAATACTACTTGGACGGGGTGACGTCAATCCTGACACGCTAGAAATGTTTTGTCAAACGCCGCTCTCTCTTACTGCTTGGAGTGGGCACGTGGTGATGGTGGGGGTGCTGCTCGGACGGGGTGACGTCGCCCCAACAGACCAGATGAGGAGGGTAGAATGCCGCTTTGGTGTGCAGCTCGGGGTGGCCACGAGGGAGTGGTGGAGATACTGCTCGGACATGGCGACGTCGACCCTAACAACCCAGATCTGTTTGGCCAAACACCCCTCTACTGTGCTGCCTCGAATGGGTGCGCGGGAGTAGTGAGGATACTATTAGAACGGGGTGGCATTAGTCCCGACGAGCCAGACATATCAGGCGCAACGCCTCTCCTTTGTGCTGCTCGATGGCACCAGTGAGTAGTAGAAACTCTATTCAGACAGTATTAATTTAGCCCGCGGCAACTAGATAACCCCTGCTATGCACCCCTCGGAACCCTGCCGGCTACCGCCCTCTATCACTCCCTAAAGGCGAGGATGCAAGTAGCCTATGTGCATTTTCCTCAGCCGCAACAGCTTCATAAACCTGTTTTTCACCGCGATAGCCTCTCCCTATTTCCTGCAGTCCAAAGCTAAGCCTTGTTGCAGTCACCTTCTCTCCCCTTCCTCACCATCAAGCCTGCGAGAGAACCTCATCTTAATTGTTGTCTTCCGGCGAAGGGAAATGATAGGCGATTGGAATGCACATATCCACTGCCCCTCGCCCAAGCCCTAGCATGGGCTTCAAACGTAGCCAAGTCAAGATTTGTCAACCTTTTTTACGTTCTAGAGTTTGGTGTGAACGGGGAAATATTTATTTTGCGTTAGGATAAGCTGGCGTTGCTTGAAATTTCCATCATACTTGCTATTTTCGTTTGTTTTCCGTCTTGTAAATCCTCTTTGCCCATTAGTCCTTCGTCTATGTTCCCTAGAATTCTCTTGCTCTTTCTTCTCCGCGGTGTAGGTGTGAAGGTTGTTTAGATATAACTGCAGCAAATGCCCTAACGCTGGTTCTTTTATTCTCAAAAGTAGTTCTTAAAGACCATTTAGTATACTCTTGAGATGTTCGTTATTGCAATCTTAAGGTATGTTTTGCTGAATCTGGTTAGGAAAAATCACCAAACACTGGCATTTTCCCTTTCGAACAATAATATTACTATTCCATAGTCTCGTCGAAAATTCGTGAAGGTTCCATATCTCGGAAATAGTTGAGACAACAAATGGTGGATGGCAGAGTTGACATTCGTACGAAGATGGTTGCGGTATTAAGGAGTATGGCATCAGAGGAGAAGTAGTCGATTTTGTTCAGGAGTTAGATGTTGGGTTGAAACAACCCTTTGCCAATTGGGCAAAGCTCAGGCGAACTGTATGGAGGTCATGGAGGAACACTCACCTGGATGCTCGGAGGTCATAGCTTATCACGCACAGACCCAGGTGCCTCCAGCACATATACAACCACCGACTCCCAGACTTCAGAACCTCAATGCTCGCTACCTGTCGCATTCTCGTCTTCAAGCTCGCTACAGCTCGCATGTTTTGTTTGCCTAGACCCCACCGGCACGCGTTTTCTTTCCCCTCCCCCTCTCATTCTTCACCTTTCCTCCAACTCAAGGACTTTGTTTCCCCTTAGGCACGTGTTTAGTTTATCCCACTAACTCACATCAGTCGCAAGGGGGCAATAACGGTGGAACGCGGTCACCCATATACACAAGACTTTACTTCCCAGCATAGGATCGATTACCTCAATTTACCCTCAAAATGGGACAACCACAGTTACAACCCGGAATGCGGATCGTTTGAAGGCAAAGGAGCGATTCCCACGAGCAATGCTTGGGGCTACAAGTGTACTTGCCTTATAGCGAGCAACTTGCTACGGACAAGAGGAGGATCTACAAGCGGAATAAAACGGGAACTTCACCTTTTGCAGAGCATACTCAAGTACGAAAGAGGTCTAGTAACTGCAAGAAACCGAGAGATGCAGATCAACACCATGAATCGGAAGCCGAAACGAATCTACTTCCTTTCCCAATGTGCAATATTATAACTTCGGGGAACGAACACCAAGCGTGGAAGTTCGAGATGTCTCAATATAGCATCTGCGATACCAGCAACTGCCTCAATACCACCAATCCTCATAATACAAACTACAATACGGTCAGCAATGATTTGTCTCCACTATTAACCTTGCTATCACTTCCGAATGCGGGCCTATGAGATTCCGACAGTGACGAGTGCCATGTTAGCAAAGCCGGGGAATGTCTTGTGGAGACTGAGGCAGTGTTCGCAACGGGGCAGTCCGGCCGCCCTGGGCCTGAACGAGGACGGAGGATATTGTCTCGTCCCCCACCGTCCCCCGCCGTCGTCCCCTGTCGTCTCCCTTCCACTTCTGTTGTCCTCTGTTATCCTCTGTCGTTCTCTGTCGTCCTCCACCGTCCTCTGCTGTCATCCGTTGTTTTCCGTTGTTTTCTGGCGTCCCCAGCGGCCCCCCACCATCACCGGCGGTGCTATGTAGTTTCCTACAGTCCCCTGGCAGAGGTTGTCTCAGGTTATTGGGCTCGTCGTCCTTGCTAATAACGGCCGTCCTGGGAATTCAAGGACGAAGACGAACGGCATTTTGCCGCCCCGTCTCGTTCAGAGGTCTTGGCACTCGCCACGCCGGCCCCGTTGGGTCCCTGGACAGCTCGGAACACTGGACTGAGGAGCTTCAAGGATGGTGCAGATTTCGTGGGCAAGAGGGAGATGATAAAGCAGTTCTGTTTCTGCTATTGAAATCATGGGGTCCGAAAGTGATTCATCATTTGAGTTGAGTTGGACAGGTTATGCGCAGAGATGGGAGTACAACACAGGACTGTTGTGTGCTTCGGTCTTTCCTTCGATTTTGCTGCAGGAAAGGAGTAGACTGCTACTTATCTGATATCCTGAGTGTTATCCTAAGGCAGTTCATGAAAGGATGGAAAGAGTTCAGGTAGAGATATGGTTGACTTTGGTGGTAAAGCGGAAGACCTTTAGTGGATACAAACCACCACTCGTCAATATGGCGAAAGTTCTGCAACATATCACGTTCTCGTAACGCTCATTCATGGTTATGGACGCTCTCAACGAGCTTGAATGCACAGCTGTCAAGCACTTTGGGCTATACGATTCGCCAAAAGGAATTATCGAGGAGCAACATGACCCTCGGAATGTAGAAATGACATTAATTAATCCCCTCCCCTCAGGTTCAGCAAGCATGAGACCCGAATGCCATGGATTTCAGTCTCCAAGCAGCAATCCAGAAGATCACCGAAAGCTTTGAGGATACCTTATACTCAATAATCGCCTGGATAAAGGCATAGGGCAGAGATAAATCAGGACTTAGAATAGGGACTCCGAGGCGGATCAATTATGCAGAAAGGCCGCTGAAGCTGGATGAGCTGCGCCATGTCCTAAACATCAGGTTACCGCAGCAGCTTTTCTGGTTAGAAGATATTTTTGCCTTCCCCGTCTGATCTTCCGTTTGCCCTCTCTGCCAGCGGGCCACAACTCTAGCAACTTCGAACTCCCTACTATGAACCAGATAACTAGTTACCCGGAGCGTGCAAACCATTCTCTTGTCAGCAGGATATTCATCTACCGTCTAAACAACTCTCTATTTCCTCGAGCTAGCAGGCATCCCCTTACGACAATTACTACTCAAGTAATATGATACCCATATCTCACACCCATTTCACAGTCAGCAGACTACAAATATAGCTCAATAGGTCTCTCTACCATCTCTCACGCCAGCAGGCTCCTCTCTTGCCACAATTACTACTCAAGTAATATTACATAACACGATACCCTAATCCTACTGTGATTCCCCAGTCAGCAGACCACCTATCTACTCCAGTAAGAGCTCTCACGCCAGGAGGTCTCCCTTTACTACAATTACTACTCAAGTAATACCAGATAACCAGATACTCTGATGTTGTAGCCATTCCCCAGTCAGCAGACTATGTACCTACCCCAATTGAACTTCCTATTATCTTGCGTCCCAGCAGGCCATCCCTTTCCCCAGAAACTCCAAATACGAAGAGGTATCTTATCACAAGATACCCGGATCCGACAGCCATCCCCCAGTCAGCACCCTACCCCTTTTTCTCTACAATCAAGCTTTCTACTATGTTTCTTGCTAGCCAGCAACACGTTTCCCCTGTCCGGTCAATCCCACTTTACACTACACGAATATCTCAGGCTCATGGCAAGCTTTACAGTACAGCTCATATGCCAATAACTAGCGGTCCTCCCTGCGCTCCTGATTACCCATCTCCATCTGGCAGGGCACACACAAAAAAGTGAAGTTTTAAAATGTCTGAAACAACTTTCACTAAAGCCATTTGACATTCACAACAGCCACATATCGACAGAACTCTTCTTGGACGCAGACGATATCTGGAGTATTGAAATATATTTGCAAGAGTTGCCAAAGGGGCAGGCGACCTGTCCAGAGCCAGGAAGAGGACAGACAGCAGCCAAGAACGGATGACATTTTGTCATCCTCTCGAGTCATTTTCTAAAGTTGCCCAACGATTAAGAGGCAAGGACCCAGACCGACAGCATTCACCACACTGTCTGTTCCTTTCTGGAACTTGCCCCCTACATGCGAGTGAAGGACCATTTCCTGCTGTCCATGACTTTCCCCGTGAACCCCCGTGGTCCCCCGTGGTCCTCCGTCGCTTTCTGCTATTTTTCCACTACCCCCAGCCGTCCGCCACCACCCGCTGCCATCTCCTACCGTCCCCTACTAGAATATGTCTCAATGTGTGGAGCTTGTCATACTTGCTAATGACGGCTCTCCTGGAAATTCAAGAACCAGGACGGATGGCATTTTTGTTATCCCTTCTAGTCATTTTCTCCAGTGCCCGACACATCGGAATGGAAGACGAGTACCGACTACATTTACAATCCCATCTCGTCACCAGCTCTAGGTAGTCTGCCGGCCAGGCCCTACAGGGGCCCCAAATTGCTACGAACACCAATATCAACCTCCATGTTTACGGGGCAAGATTGTGCATCCCTTATCATGATCGCGGACAGCGTAGCTGGTTTGGCCGAGAGAGAAGGTTGCACTTTCAATCAAGCGGGCTTCACACATAGCACGCCACTCGTTTTTGCTGCATACAATGGACAAGACAGAGAGGCGAAAATATTGCTCAGACAAGACAAGGGCAGGAGTGGCGAAAATAGTACTAGGGCGAGAGGACCTCAACCCAACAAACAAGAAGACCAGAGCTGAACACTACAGAAATACGCTGCTGGACATTAGTGTGCGGTAGTGGAGGAAATACTACTGGAACAGGACGATGTCAACACTCGGAGGTCGGACAACCAAGCATGAACCCTACTCGAGTAGGCCTCTTCAACGGGCATGCAGGAGTGGTAAAAATACTACTTGGAGGAGAGCAGCTAACCTTGACAAACCGGAGAACATGCACCAAACACTACTCTGGCCGGCAGTTAACACTGGGGCAAAGAAATGCATCATGCTGCACATTTTCTTTTGTAAAACCAGTGATAGGTCCTATTGCTACGATATCTTCCGTTCACCATTGACCACTTCTACCATGAGAGGGACCCTTTTACAGTGTAAGTGCCTGAAACCAACGAAGTAAGAGTAAGTGCGTACGTCCAGGGGTCTAAAAATCTCTCAACCCAACCAATCAAACTTCTATGATATCTGCAACAGAGGCTAACCACGGTCAACATGCCATACTATTTTGTACTCAAAAATCCTCCCCGGGATGACATACAAGTTTCGCGCCAGAAGCGCAAATAGCCTGCCTAGAATTGGGGAGTCGTTGGCCACCGAACGGCAGGCAATTAGGCCAGCTCCACAACCACCTGCCTTCGTATGGGATCTATCGGTGCCAACGATCTTGTGCGACAAGGGCAGCGATACTCCCCCACCGCCTCCGCCAGTGGAAATATCGAACAAGGTTGATTGATGGAATATATCATTTGAATGGTTTCGGTTTTCTTACTTCACTGTACTCATCAGGCTTTGATTCTTTCATATTGGTTATTATCTCAATGTATCTGTTTGGCTTTGAAAAATTGGTCGAAGCAGGAATGTTCGGGATATTTTAGGAATCGGCACTGGGGAATACCGGAGGTTAGGGATTAAAGTTTTTAGAAACAATAAGAATCCCAAGACACTCTCTACTGAAG
>Ga0307510_10003648_pt1 | contig 17971 bp, 18 predicted proteins | sample 12_EM_MG_FD_207224 | JGI IMG/M metagenome (GOLD analysis project Ga0307510, IMG submission 207224) | Populus trichocarpa ectomycorrhiza microbial communities from riparian zone in the Pacific Northwest, United States - 12_EM | ecosystem: Host-associated > Plants > Roots > Unclassified | place...
ACAACTAGTTGATTCTCCTTTCTCTTCCCTTTTTAGATCTGTTCGCGGTCTTCTTTCTTCCTCTCGGGTTGCTTTAAGGGGGAGCTGCTGCGGGGGAAGAAGGCGGACAAATCTAAGTCTGTGGGCAACGCCGTGCTCGGGCTGCTATTGGAGGCTTTGATTCGGTCTTGGCGAGCTGGTCGGTTGGTGGTGAAGGAGATCGGTCGCTGCTGTGGTAGGCTCTGTTCGTTGGCCGGTTGCTGTTGATAAGACTAGAGGAGAAGAAGACACTGCTAACGGGAAGGTTTAGGTGTTGATAGTGGGTTTCTTTCGGGTTGTGAGATGAATAGATCGGGAAGTGAGGCTGTTTTGTGGGGGAAGAACGGCTAGTAAAGGGGTGTTGGTTTTGGGGGGAGACGACTCTATTGGTTTTGGGAAAGTCCCGCAAAGGAAGGAGAGCTTTGGTTTTTCAAAGAGAGGGGGCCCGTCCGGTATAGAAAGGGGAAAATGGCTGGTAGGCAGAGATTGGAGAGGCTGCAGCAGTTGGGCGAGGGCGGCTATCTCTTTGCTGGGTATGGGAAGTGCGGCTGGTTGGATAGAGATGGATTTAGGTTTAGGGTTTCTTTGTCTTTCCCTTGGTGTTTTCAAAACTGCCCCCTTCTTTTCTATGTGCTGAAAACTCCTATTTATAGGCAAAAATATTGCCAGGTCCCCAAACTTGGTCCCTCAACTTCTTTATTTTTTTTGTAAATTTGATTTTTTTTATTTTTTTGGATTTTTCTTATCAACATCGACTCGAAATGAGGAAAATCATTGATTTTAAAAATAACGCGTTAAAAGTCGAACGCGCTCTAAAGACCTTTGAAAATTTAAATTCTTTTGAGACGATGCTAAAAATGATGCAAATATATTAAAAAAAACATATTTTTTGGATTTTCATTGTTTTTCGCTATTTTTGGATTTTTCTGAAAATTTATCAAAATATGGGTCAAAATTTGGGTAGCAACACACGTGTATCATGAGAAATCATCTAAGAACAGGATAAAGTACTTAGCACCAGATGTGGATTTGACTGAGGCCGACCCCCAGATGTCCATATGAATCAGTTCCAATGGTTTGGAAGCACGAGAGGAGGAGAGACGAGTGGGCAATCTGTGACTCTTTGCAAGTTGTCAGGAAGAACATATAGTGGAGCAATTAACAGCTTTATTCTTTTCATAGGAAACATTACAGCTTTGTAATATTTGGACTACAACATTAATGGCAGCATGACCTAGTCTGTGATGTCATATGTCCATTTTATTATGAGTGGTTCTGGAGCTTGGAGAATGAAAAATAGAGAAATCTTTAATGCGAACATATGTCATTTTCTTGTTGTTCAGTGCTGGAAACTTGTAAAGTCCATTCTCAAGTCTGCCTCGTGTTAGTATCTTCTTCATATGCGGATCCTTCACAAGGAAACTATTAGATTGAAATTCAATCAAAGCATTATTATCTGAGCAGAACTTGGCAACACTTATCAAGTTTGCTGAGATGAATGGAACATGAAACACCTTTCTAAGTTGAAATGATCGTGAGTTAGAGACTAGACCATGGGAACCAGTGTTGGAAATGGATAAATGCTTAGCATTACCAACTGTGAACTTATATGTCCCTGTGTATGGAGTAGAGTTGGTTAGATTCTCCACATTCCGAGTCAGGTGATGACTTGCTCCAGAATCAAGGTATCAATTATCATCTACAAGATTATTAGAGGAGGCAACCATAGCAGGTATATTGTTTTGATTTCTGATATTCATATTCAAAGAGTTAGTACCACTGTTTGAAGAGTTTTGATAGGAAATATCAAATCTGTGATAGCAGACGTGTACATGGCCAAATTAGCCACATAACTGATATTGTGGCTTCTCTGAACTAATTGAATTATGTCTTCCATTCTGTATATATCTGCCCCCATAACCATGACCTCTGTAGTTATAATTGTTAGCATTTGGAGTGTAGCTTGTGTAGCTGTGCCCTCTACTGCCATTATATTTCCTTCCACCACCCCTGTTATTAGAGGAAGAGGCATAATTGGCTGCCATTGCGAAAATTTGATCTATTAAGCTTTGTTGCTCAAATCGATTTTCAAATGCTAAAAGCATACTGTGAATAGCTTCAACTGAGATTTTATCATCTCTAATGTTGATAGCAGTTACTACTGCATTATAGTCAAAACCAAGTCCTCCAAGTAGATTCATAACTTGATCTTGTTTGGATACAGGTTTTCCAATGGCTAATAGACTGTCTGCAGCTCCTTTCACCTTCATGATGTAGTCTATCATAGACAGAGGTCATTTCTTTATGGATTGCAGTTCAAGCCTTAGTTGCATTATTCTAGCTCTTGAAGAAGAAGAGAAGGTCTTCTCCAATGCATTCCAAGCAGATTGAGAAGTAGTGTGTCCAATGATTTGTGCCATGATAGCTGATGTGAGAGACGAGTAGATCCAGCTGAGGATTGTGCGATCTTGTCTCCTCCAAGCAATGAAGGTTGGATTGATTACACATGCACTTAATTCCTTCTCTGGACAGACAGAGGTACCATCTATGAAGTCCTCAAAACAATTAGCAACAACAATATTATCAATTTGAGATTTCCACAAAACATAGTTGGTTCGATCAAGTTTTACTGGTAATGCATGGTTGAGCTGCTGATAAGATGAAGTGAGTGCCATTGTTGTGGTTTGCCCAGATCCAAGAGGACTAGAGGTTGAGGAGGACTGACTTGAAGCAGAAGTCATGGTTGGATCGAAAAAGGAAAGAAGTTTCTTTCTGAAGCTCTGATACCAAGATAGAATTTGAGAATTCCTTCTCTTTTACTGATTGTATTTCTTCTCAATGATTCTATACATGCACACACCATGTATATATATAACTACAGACTGTCAAGACAGCTGTCATAACTAACAACCTGTCATGGTAGTTAATATAACTGCAGCTAAGGCAGTTAGAGTTGGTTACAATACAGTTAGAGTTAGTTACAATGAGAAGAAGAGATAATTAACAGAAATCCTGACGTAACAAGTTATTCTTCAGCTCTTCTTCTCAGCTAACTCTCACGTAACCAATTCTTCTTCTACCGTTGGTTTATCAAGCTTGGAACAAAGAGAGGAGGAGGAATTGTGTGATTTGTTTTACTCAAATTCTTGTTGGTTTCATCAATTAATGTGAGTAATTAGGGTGATTAACTTAGTTAAACATTAAGAGGGGGTGATTTTAAGGTGGTGAGTGCTTTGGAGGAAGAATTTTAAGTTAGGGTTTGAAGAGGGAGGAGAAGAAAACTTGATTTTTCTTGCATTCTTTCCTTGAATCCTTATCAAAGTGAGGTAAATAACATGCTTCAATTGATTAATTTCTCTAATTTTATGTTTGATGAAAGATTATGCAAAATTATGATTATGTGAAGTTGTGGATGTATGTTATGAATTATGGGAATAATGCAAATTATGATTTAGTCATGTTAGAAAGCATGAATTATGGTTCGGTAAGTGTTTAATTTTAAATAAAAGAAACAAAAATCCCCCCTATTTTAATTGAATTTTCGGCCAAAAGAGGAATAATTTAGGGGATTTGAGGTTTTAATCCAATTGTTTGGAAAATGTGAGAAGATATAGGTTTATAACTGTTATTATATGAAAGGAGTAAGAATTTTTCAAAGAGAAAAAGAAAAATCTTCACCTTTTTCCCTAGGTTATTTTCGGTTAAAAGGAGAAGAAAATTGGATAATGGAGTTTAATAATAATATTATTGAGAAATCTTGCCAAATTGAAGATAATTGATGTTGATAGGTTAAATTGCATAAGGAGTTTTGTGAAAAAATAAATGTGTAATTAGTATTAGAATTTTACCGGTCAAATGAATGAACAATGACAAAGTAAATTGTGTTGGTGCAGAGGAGGTCGTAGGACCTAATCAGCAATAAGGGACCTCTTCACGCGTACAAACACCACGTAGGTGTTCGACACCTTGGAGTGGTTAAATAGTTTAATCTTTATTATTGTAGAAGAAATCTTGTAGATTGTAATTTTTAGTGTAAAGAAAAAAAAAAGAAAGAGAAGAATGGGAGACAAAAATAATGCACTGTTGAATGGACAAGCCATGAAAAATTATTTCCTGGTGGAATGGGCAAGTCGTGAAAATAATTTCCTGGTTACTGGAAGTAACGCCCTGTTGAATGGGCAAGCCGTGAGAAAATGATTTCCTAGCTACTGAAAATAATGCCAGTTTGAATGACTATGTTAAGAACATTAACTTATGAGTCAATAGGATAACCACTTGGTGTAATATAGATTAACTGTAAAATTTTGATTTGAGGTTAAATATGCAGATTTGTGGGAGACACTCTTGTTAACTTTCAATAGATTTATTCTCTGTGTCTAGAAAAGAATATATGAAATGATAAATTACAAAAAAAAGGATAATTTATTCAATGATGTGAAAATTACCTTATGTACATGAATAGTTAGTCTTTATTCAATTACTGGTTGAAATGTATAATTTTAATCATGTTTAATGTGATTATGTTTTTAGATACGTCACATCCTCGAACTGGAAAGTAGATGCTTGTATAGTAAATTTTGTTATGTGATTAATGTAATTGGAAGAACTAATATTTTGTTGTAATATGCTTTTATAACTAAGAATTGTAATGTTTAACTTAATATCTTGTGTATGATGTAATTTATGATGTTGATGTTATTAAGTTGAGTTATGGTTGGTGATATATATATATATATATATATATATATTTTGAGCACAAATACTTTTTTTTTTTTTAAAAGAGACGATGCATGTTATGAATTTATTAGCTTTTAATAAATCATTCTATAGAAAATAGAAAGTAGATATTGATATATGCTTGAGTTTTGAAAGTCCAAATGATGGACGAATATTGTGATTGATGTTACAGGTTGAGAAATGATTTAGTCGATAACTTAGTATCAAAAGAATACAAAGGAGACTCTGCCAAAATTTCAGTAAAATGTATAAGTATATAAAAAAAATTTGGTAACTATGAATATATGTCATAAATTTTAAGTTTACTGGATTAAGGCCGTTATAGTTGGTATCAGAGCCTTGACATGGGTTCAGGAGTGAAAGAAAAAAAAGGGGGTGTTTAATAAATTTTTCTTGTACCATGTGATTGGAGATGGGTTTGAAAAGAGGCAAGGAGAGGATCCATTAGAGGATACTGCTTCTCATATGCCACCAGAACCTCAATAGTCGAGATTGGGAGAGTCGATTGGACTCATTCGTGACACTGATTTGAGACAGACTGAGGGGTTACAACTCGAGGATTCAGACCAGCAGAGACAGGGAGTCGCGCCTCCAGCTACGGCTCTAACACTTGCCACGGTTCCTACATTACATGCTGACCCTTTGTTCATAGCTCAGATAGTGAGAGCTGTGATTGTGGCAATGCCTGGTGGCTCGGCCCCGACAATCCCAATAGCTCCGACAGTACAAGCAACTCCAATGGCTATGATAAAAGCTGATAGTGTGGTCACATTAGTGCGGATTGTAAAAAGCATGAGAGAACTTGGGTGTGAGCCCTTCTTGGGTGAACCAGACGCCGAGATAGCAGGAAGATGGCTTTGTACAATTGAAAATACCCTGGATTAGATGCAGGTAACAGAGGGCTTGCAAGTGAACTATGCCGCTCATTTGCTTTCAGATAGGGCACGATCTTGGTGGGATACAGTGAGATCGAGGAGACCCACAGGATCCAGGACCTGGGTTGAGTTTAAAGCGTAGTTTGAACATCAGTTTTACTCCTCATATCATTGAAAAATTAAGGAACATGAGTTTCTGGCCCTAAGGCAAGGAGACATGTTTGTACTTGATTATGAGAGGAGGTTCTATGACCTCTCCATGTTTGCCTCGCATTATGTCCCTAGTGAGCAACATATGGTGGAAGGGTTGAGAGATGGATTACAGCAAGAGCTGAGACAAGGGTTGCTTGCATTTAAGTTCGAGACGACTAGAGACCTTGTTGAAGCAGTAGAGGCTTTAGAAGCTTGTATGAAAGAGGGCCAACAAGGCCATCATGGTCTAGGTAAATGAAAGGACACAGAGTACACCCATAGCAGACCTTTTTCTCAAAAAAAGAGAAAGGACAGTACAATCAGTTTAAAAAGGTAGGAGGTATATCAGTTGCATCAGCTCAGACTACTGAAGTGGGGTCGACATGAGGACAACCAAACCTTAGAGGTAATGTTTATAGAGGAGTGTTAGAGCAAAGAACGATCACTTATCAATTATGTGTTCAATGTGGGCAAATGCATCTAGGGGACTGTTCTGTGACATCATGGCGGTGTTATATCTGCCGAGGGGAGCACTTGTGGAGGGACTGCCCGCATTTAGGCCCAGGGTGTTATTATTATGGGGGTCAAGGACACTTTCAAAGAGATTGTCCCTGTAGGACTAAAATCACCCAAAATCAGTAGCAAGCTCAGAGTCAGCAGCAGTCCGCTACCGTGAATAGACCAGTCAGACATGTTTTGTCAGGGGCCAGCGGTAGTAGAAGCCGAACTCATGCTCAGAGTGACAGAATACGGGGGACCCGAACCCAGGGTAGAGTATACTATATGACCTAGGAGGAGACCAGGGCTGCTTCTGATGCAGTGGTAGGTACATTACAATTAAATTCTTTGTCTGTTTATGTATTGTTTGATCCGGGTGCCACACACTAATTTGTTGCAAATAAATTTATGGGGGGATTAGGGAGAAATCCTTGTAGAATATAAAATGGGTTTATTATAAGCACACCATTAAGTGAAACCGTGAATATTGATCATATGTATAAGGGGGTCCAGATTAATATAGGTGGTTGTGAGTTAAAAGTAGATATATTAGCACTAGAACTGCATGATTTTGATGTCATCTTGGGAATGGACTAGCTAAGTATGAATAAAGCTCAAATGGACTGCTTCATAAAAATTATAACTCTTCAGGGGCCTGATGGTCAAAAGATAGTGTTTGAGGAAGAAAGAAATGTCATCTCAAACTGTATTATCTCAGTTATGGCCGCTAGGAAAATGATAAAAAGGAGATGTGAGGCTTATCTTGCCTATGTCTTAGAGACCAAAAAGGAAGATATTCAAGTGTCAAATGTCCCAATAGTGAGGGAATTTCCTGATGTATTTCCGGATGAACTGCCGGGAGTCCCCCTGGAGAGAGAAGTGGAGGTCACTATTAATATACTACCTTGTACGTCTCCGATAGCCTAATCACCGTATAGGATGGCCTTAGCCAAGTTGGTCAAACTGAAGATTCAACTACAAGAACTACTAAATAAAGGGTTCATACGTCCGAGTAGTTCACCCTGGGGAGCTCCTGTGTTGTTTGTGAAGAAAAAAGGTGGGACCCTTAGGCTTTGTATAGATTACAGGCAGTTGAACAAGGTAACAATAAAGAACAAATATCCGCTTCCGTGGATATATGATTTGTTTGATCAACTAAAAGGGGCAAGAGTGTTTTCAAAGATAGATATGAGGTCGGGATACTATCAGTTGAGGATTAAGGAACTGGATGTAGCAAAAACCGCATTCAGAACACAATATGGACATTACGAGTTCTTAGTAATGCTGTTTGGGCTAACAAATACACCGGCAGTGTTTATGGATTTGATGAACCGGGTCTTTCGACCATACTTAGACAAGTTTATGATGGTGTTCATAGACAACATCCTAGTTTATTCAAAGTCATACTTGGAACATGAACAACATTTGAGGCAGGTACTAGTGGCTTTAAAGGAGCATCAACTAGATGCCAAACTTAGCAAGTGCGAGTTCTGGCTGAAGGAAGTGATTTTTTTAGGACACATTATATCGGCTGAAGGAATATCGGTGGATCTTAGAAAAGTTGAAGCAGTATGGAAATGGGAGAGACCTACCAATATCACTGAAATTCATAGTTTTCTTGGGTTTGCAAAGTATTATCGAAGATTTATCGAGGAATTTTCTACCATTGCTATTCCCATGACTAGATTGACTTAGAAAGAGACAAAGTAGGAGTGGACTCAAGAATGAGAATAAAGCTTCCAAGAACTGAAAAGGAGACTCACTACTGTGTCGGTGTTAACACTCCTATTAGGAACAGAATGATTGGTGGTCTATAGTGATGCATCGAAGAAGCGACTAGGGTGTGTATTGATGCAACATGGTAAAGTAATTGCATATGCCTCAAGACAGTTAAAAGCTCACGAGGTCAATTACCCGGTGCATGATTTGGAATTAGCTGCTGTAGAGTTTGCCTTAAGAGTATGTAGGCACTATTTATATGGGTCACGGGTTCAAATATTTACGGATCATAAGAGTTTGAGGTATCTAATGACGTAGAAGGAATTGAATATACCACAAAGACGCTGGGTTGAATTGATAAAGGATTATGATTGTGTAATCGATTACCATCCGGGGAGAGCAAATGTAGTCATAGATGCTCTTAGTCCTAAGGTCAAGACAATGAATGCTCAGTGGGAGGATTGGGATGAGAAAGAATTGCTAGAATTAAGAAAGATTGATGCCCAAGTAGAGGCGGGACCGGATGAGTCATTAGTGGCTCAGTTAAGAGTGAGGTCAACACTCCAGGACAGGGTACTAGAAGCTCAGCAAGAAGATCGTGAATTTTTATGATAAGAGAAAAGGTGAGGTCAGGAATCGAGACGTCATTCCAAATTCAGAAAGATGGAATGGTAGTCCTTGGAAGATGAATGTACTTACCAGGTGATCAAACCCTGAAAAGGGAAGTTTTACAGAAGGCCCATGAGTCAAGACTTGCAAAACATCCTGGATGTACTAAAATGTACCAGAATTTAAAAGATTTTTATTGGTGGCCAAATATGAAGAAAGAAGTGGCTGAATATGTGGCGAAGTATGGGATTTGCCAACAAGTGAAGGTGGAACACCAAAAACCAGCTGGGCTTTTACAACCATTATTGATACCTGAGTGGAAGTGGAAAAATATCACGATGGACTTTGTATCTGGATTACCTAGAGGAAGAGGGGGGAGCGATGCTGTTTGGGTCATTGTGGACCGATTGACTAAAGCTGCACCCTTTTTGGCAATGAAAATGACAGACTAAGTGGAGAAATTCGCAAAATTATACGTGAATGAAGTTGTAAGGTTACACGGGGTGCCAGTGTCAATAGTTTCAGATCAAGATCCAAGGTTTATGATTAGTACTAAAAAGTGCATTTTTATCAAGGTTTTATATCATCATTTTGCATTTGAAGTATAAATAACTCCTTAACTAGAACATGTTTTATAATAACAAGTCTGATAATATAAGATACCTTTAATTTATGGTAAATGTTCATTTTAAATATAGGCCTATCATATAAATCAAAGGATTGATTGATGAGTTTAACTACTGAAATTGAGAAGACAAAGAGAGGGCTAAGCTTAAAAAAGAGATGCTGGTTGAAATCAAATTAAAACATCATTTGGTTATTGGATCATAACTGGAGCTATAGAACTTGGATTTAGGTCTGGTTTATATGAATAGAAAGCTAAGATATAGGTCTAAAACTTTCATGAAGAGTCCAAGATTCAAAAGGACCGTTTTCAAGTTCAAATTGTAGCAACAATAGAGAAGTTGGAATCTATCCTGCAGCCCAGATACTGTTCAGTGTTCAGCCCATAACTTGAGTTCTAGAAGTCCAAATGACCTCATTCTTGTTTTGTTGGAAAGCTAAGAAAATTTCCCAAAACTTTCATGAAGACTATCGGTTCAAATGCTGATGTTAAGAATGACATTTTCTGCAGACAAGAAGATAAGGATTGTTACCAAGTCAAGAGGTGGGCCACCCACTCAACAATTAGTGATCAAATCAATAATTCTGAATTTTGGCCTATAAAAGGAGGCATTTACCATGCATTTAGGCATCTTGGTTTTCAGATCAAGATCATATTCTTGCTTTCTTTTTTTGTATTTTTATAATGTTTAAGTTTTGCTTTCATTAATATCTTTTTTATGCTTTTCATCATGCTTATGTTGTTACATTGTTTATTTATGTTTCTCTTCTTTATTATGTTTAGCTTAGTTTATTATGTCAAGGTGAAAATGTTACACTAATGGTGTAAGAATAAGTATAGTGTAAACTCAACATGAACTTTAATGTTTGATACTAACATGTTTTGTATTTGTTATCTTATTCACTTTTAATATCTTGCTTGTTAAATGGTTAATCTAGATTTGTGTTGAACAACCCTTGGTACAACAAATACTTGATCCTTTCATAGCCAACTGTATGGTATAATCGACACCTAAGCTATGAAATGAACTTGATTTGTTGTTAACATAAGTTATCACCATGAATACCTGATAATATTTACAAGTATTGGCATTACTCGAATATGATAATTAATGTAATCATGTTAACAATTTATAATCCGATTGTAACCTCCTTTGTGTGTGGTTTCCAGTCAAATAATAAAAAGAGTTTATACTATACATATTTGAAATATCATTAGTAGATCCTCTAACCTTGACAATTGTTTTATCTTTGTTTAATCCTTACATCAATATCTCATCTTAAAAGTTCTCTTCAACTCCCTTTCATTTATTGTTTATAATTTTATATAGTTCACCTCCATGTGGTTTGACTCCAATCTTACCGGGTTATTTCGGGTTATTTATTACTTCGACACTCCTACACTTGAGAGAAGATATCAATCTTTTGGTCGTGTCAGTTTACCTCCCGGTTATGGCCAAGTGTTCAATAGGCTCTCGGAATGAAGTTGAATTCAAGTACAACTTTTCATCCTCAGACTGATAGTCAATCTGAGAGGACTATTCAAATACTAGAGGATTTACTAAGAGCCTGTATATTGGAGTTCGGAGGAAATTAGGAAGATCATCTACCGTTAGTGAAATTCACTTACAACAAGAGCTACCAGGTAACAATAGAAATGGCTTCCTATGAAACCTTATACGATAGAAGATGTGGGACACTAATATGCTGGGAAGAAGTAAGGGATAAACAGCTAATTGGACCAAACTTGGTACAAATTACCTCTAAAAAAATAAAGATAATAAGGAATAGAATGAAAGCGGCCCAGGATAGGCAAAAGAGTTATGCGGATAATAGGATAAGACCCATAAAGTTTGAAATTGGTGACAAAATATTTTTGAAAGTCGCCCTGTGAAAACAGGTGTTAAGATTCGGCTTAAAAGGGAAATTGGCGCCAAGGTACGTTGGGCCTTTTGAGGTCACCAAAAGGATTGGGCCTGTGGCCTACAGATTGGCTCTACCTCTACAATTGGCCAAAATCCATGATGTGTTTCATGTCTCCCTGTTAAGAAAGGCTGAAGTGGATCCATCTCGGCTCTTGCCTCAAATTCCTCTAGAAATTGATGAGAATTTAACATTGGAAATGAAGCCAGTGAAAGTCTTAGATTACAATGTGAAGGAATTGAGAAATAAAAAGATTCCAATTATCAAGATATTATGGAGGAATTCCCAAATCGAGGGGGTGACTTAGGAAAAAGAATCTCAAATGAGACATAAACACCCCAGATTATTTCTAGATTCAGGTACGAGGTTCAATTTTGAGGACAAAATTTCTTTTTAGGGAGGAGAATGTGAAAACCCGATAAATTATAATCTGAGTAAGATAAATAAAATACCGAATAGATTAAATAAAAGGATTTCAAGTATAGTAAATGAATACAATAGAGTAAAAGATAATATGTTATGGTGTGAATTAAGTAAAAAGAAGAGTTGAATGATAAAAATAAAATTAAGAAGTAATGAGAGCCAATGCGTAAATAGTTAAAAGCTAGACCATAAATGCTTCATATTTTTCTCTTTTGGCCGTGAGCTTAGATAGAATTTGAGAATTCCTTCTCTTTTACTGATTGTATTTCTTCTCAATAATTCTATACATGCACGCACCATGTATATATATAACTATAGACTATCATGACACCTGTCATACTAACAGCCTGTCATGACAGTTAATATAACTGCAGCTAAGGCAGTTAGAGTTGGTTACAATACCGTTAGAGTTAGTTACATTGAGAAGAAGAGATAATTGACAGAAATCCTAACGTAACAAGTTCTTATTCAGCTCTTCTTCTTAGCTAACTCTCACATAACCAATTCTTCTTCTACCGTTGGTTTATCATCCCCCCGCAAGTCAAAGGGTCTGGGAACAAGGCAAAACTGTGTTTTGAGAAACAAGAAAGTCAAAAGATCTGTTGGCTGTTCTTCAGTGGGAACAAAGTGTAACTGTATTTTCCCTCTAAGAACTTGATCACAGATGAAGTGTAGATCAATTTCTATATGTTTTGTTCGGCATGAAATACGAAATTCTTGGCCATATGATAGGCACTGATGTTGTCATACCAAAGTATAGGAACAACAAGGGTAAGAACACATAGTTCTTGCAGCAAGGCTTGGATCCAGATAATTTCTGCAGTAGCAAGGACAAGACTTCTATACTCTGATTCTGCACTGCTGCGAGATACTAGTTTTTGGTTGGTAGAGGACCAAGAAATTAGATTACCCCTTAGATAAATGAGATAGCCACTTACACTTCGTTGATCGTCAAGTTGAGCACCCCAATCAGCATATGTGAATCCTTCTATTGTCAATTGATTTGATGAATTTAAAAGTAAGCCATCATGCATAGTTGCACGCAAGTATCGAATGATTCTTTTGACAGAGAGCCATGTGCTGAAGTTGGTTGTTATATAAACTGACATGCTTTATTAACAGCGAAGGCAATGTCAGGCCTTGTAATTGTAAGTTATTGAAGTGCTCCCATTACACTGCGATAATGAGAAGCATCTTCCATAGGCTCACCATCAAATTTAGATAAATTCTGTCCAATAGCCCCAGGAGTTTTGATAGGTTTTGTATTAAACATTGTTGTTCTGTGCAGTAAATCAGAGACATATTTGGTTTGGTTGAGATGTATAGAACCTTCATGGTAAGAAACTTTAATACATAGAAAATAGGTCAGCCTCCCTAAATCTTGCAATGCAAACACAGAATTCAGTTTAGCAACAAATGAAGCAACCTGCGCAGGTGAGCTGCCTGTGATGAGGATATCATCTACATAGATTAGAACAATCAAAGTTGTAGATTCACCAAAGCATAGAAACATAGAGCTGTCAGTCTTGAAGTTGCTGAACCCCCATTGCAAAAGGACATAACTAAGCCGTTGAAACTAAGCTCTTGGAGCTTGTTTCAAGCCATATAAAGCTTTCCTCAATCGACAAACTTTGGTAGGAAACTTGGTGTCCATGTAGCTAGGAGGTTGAGATATGTAAACTTGTTCCTCGAGCTCACCATTTAGGAAAGCATTGTGTACATCAAGCTGTCGTACTTCCCATTTAAAACTAAGAGCAATGGTTAGTATGTGGATAGTTACAGCTTTGACTACTGGGTTAAATGTCTCAAAATAATCAAGGCCAAGTGTTTGATGATACTCTTTTGCCACAAGTCTAGCTTTATACCTGTTAATACTCCCATTTGGCTTGTTCTTTAATTTGTATACCCACTTGCACCCTATGATATTGACATCAGAAGGCTTGGCAACAAGATCTCAGGTGTGATTTCGATGAAGAGTTGCAATCCCTTGATCCATTGCTTGAATCCAATATGGATCTTTTAAAGCTTGACTGAGTGTATATGGTTCTGTTATCTTCATAGCAGTTAGATCAAGAATGACCTTCTTTTTAGTGATACCACTCATCAACCTTTTTATCATGCATGGAGCTGGACTTGACTCAGGGGTCTAATCAGTATGAATAGACTCAGGAGAAGAAGAAGAGATTGGGGAGGTTGCAGACTCACTCAAGGAAAGAGAATCTATATTTGTGGGAATGACATTAGTGGCCATTGAGGTAGGTTTATCAATAGGGTAGTGAGGCAAACCACTAGGGGGAGTGGTATTGTAGGAGGTAAACTGGCGGAGGAAGCATCATCAATCTGAGATAGAGGAAGGTTTTTGTTGAAAGGGAATTGTATTCCATAAAAAACAACATGAGGTATGACGTAGACTCGTCCAGTGAGATAATCAAGGCACAAATAACCTTTGTTGCTGAGGTTATAACCAAGAAATATGCACTGAATCGATCAATATTGTAGTTTATGGTTGTTATAAGGGCGAATGAAAGGATAACATAGGCAACTAAATACTCTGAGGGACTTGTAATCAGGAATTTTCTAAAAAAGAGTTAAATAAGGTGAATCATTGTTGAGTACCTTATTTGGCATTCTATTAATGAGGAATGTTGCTGATTGAAATGCATATTGCTAGAACTTCATTGGTAAAGAAGCATGAGCTAGCAAGGCCAATCTAGTCTCTACAACATGTCTATGCTTCCTCTCAACACTCCTATTTTGGGCGGAATTATAAGGGTAGGAAAAACGATGTACAATACCAGCCTGTTGAAGAAAAGTGATGAAGGATTTGAACTCACCTCCATTGTCAGACTGCATATATTTTATAGTGTCATCAAATTGATTCTCTACTTGAAGTTTGAATTGTTTAAACATTGGAAGAACTCGGTCCTTTGTGTGTAGAGGATAGAACCACGTTGTCACACGTCACCCGCGCGGCGTCGTTGGTGATTTTTCATTTGCTTAACCTGTTCTTTGGGAGTCGCCACCTAGTATTCGATTCAAGGTTACTAGAAAACCCAGATGTACTGGTTTTTGTCAGAGATTCACGGGTAAGGGACTTGTTGGGCTAGGGAATGTATTAGCACCCCTAGCGCACCTTACCTGAGGTAAGCTGCTTCGTGATTTGATGTAATTTAATAGATTTTGAAAGTTGTCCTGCCAATGATTTCGTAAAAAAAAAAAAGTTCTCCTCGGTAAGGAAATCCTTATCTTAATACATCTTACGTATAAGATTATAATTCCAGATACCAAAAGAAAAAAATATTTTTTGAAATATTAACCAAATTCAATGCAAATTAAAAAATTTATTTTTTTTCTTTTTTTTCTTTTTTTTCTTTTTAGTTTTTATCATTCAAAACATACATAAAAAAAAAAAACAAAACACCCACTCAAAAACTCTTCCTGTACTATGTTTAAACACACACCCACTACATGTTTACAAATCAATCAAAATTTAACATAAAACAAACAGTACATTAAACAAACCAAAAATTACAAAAATAGCCCCAAAACAATCGGGAATTACAGAGAAGGCCTTTTGCACCACCGGAACAGTGGTGGCGCGTGGGTTCACGTGCCGCTGCAGGAAAATCCAGGCAAAGCAGGGGGGTCTGTAACGGCTTCCTCTCGGTTTCTTTTCCTCGCCGGCGGTGACCTGCAAAAGTAGCAAAATCGCAACAACTAGTTGATTCTCCTTTCTCTTCCCTTTTTAGATCTGTTCGCGGTCTTCTTTCTTCCTCTCGGGTTGCTTTAAGGGGGAGCTGCTGCGGGGGAAGAAGGCGGACAAATCTAAGTCTGTGGGCAACGCCGTGCTCGGGCTGCTATTGGAGGCTTTGATTCGGTCTTGGCGAGCTGGTCGGTTGGTGGTGAAGGAGATCGGTCGCTGCTGTGGTAGGCTCTGTTCGTTGGCCGGTTGCTGTTGATAAGACTAGAGGAGAAGAAGACACTGCTAACGGGAAGGTTTAGGTGTTGATAGTGGGTTTCTTTCGGGTTGTGAGATGAATAGATCGGGAAGTGAGGCTGTTTTGTGGGGGAAGAACGGCTAGTAAAGGGGTGTTGGTTTTGGGGGGAGACGACTCTATTGGTTTTGGGAAAGTCCCGCAAAGGAAGGAGAGCTTTGGTTTTTCAAAGAGAGGGGGCCCGTCCGGTATAGAAAGGGGAAAATGGCTGGTAGGCAGAGATTGGAGAGGCTGCAGCAGTTGGGCGAGGGCGGCTATCTCTTTGCTGGGTATGGGAAGTGCGGCTGGTTGGATAGAGATGGATTTAGGTTTAGGGTTTCTTTGTCTTTCCCTTGGTGTTTTCAAAACTGCCCCCTTCTTTTCTATGTGCTGAAAACTCCTATTTATAGGCAAAAATATTGCCAGGTCCCCAAACTTGGTCCCTCAACTTCTTTATTTTTTTTGTAAATTTGATTTTTTTTATTTTTTTGGATTTTTCTTATCAACATCGACTCGAAATGAGGAAAATCATTGATTTTAAAAATAACGCGTTAAAAGTCGAACGCGCTCTAAAGACCTTTGAAAATTTAAATTCTTTTGAGACGATGCTAAAAATGATGCAAATATATTAAAAAAAACATATTTTTTGGATTTTCATTGTTTTTCGCTATTTTTGGATTTTTCTGAAAATTTATCAAAATATGGGTCAAAATTTGGGTAGCAACACACGTGTATCATGAGAAATCATCTAAGAACAGGATAAAGTACTTAGCACCAGATGTGGATTTGACTGAGGCCGACCCCCAGATGTCCATATGAATCAGTTCCAATGGTTTGGAAGCACGAGAGGAGGAGAGACGAGTGGGCAATCTGTGACTCTTTGCAAGTTGTCAGGAAGAACATATAGTGGAGCAATTAACAGCTTTATTCTTTTCATAGGAAACATTACAGCTTTGTAATATTTGGACTACAACATTAATGGCAGCATGACCTAGTCTGTGATGTCATATGTCCATTTTATTATGAGTGGTTCTGGAGCTTGGAGAATGAAAAATAGAGAAATCTTTAATGCGAACATATGTCATTTTCTTGTTGTTCAGTGCTGGAAACTTGTAAAGTCCATTCTCAAGTCTGCCTCGTGTTAGTATCTTCTTCATATGCGGATCCTTCACAAGGAAACTATTAGATTGAAATTCAATCAAAGCATTATTATCTGAGCAGAACTTGGCAACACTTATCAAGTTTGCTGAGATGAATGGAACATGAAACACCTTTCTAAGTTGAAATGATCGTGAGTTAGAGACTAGACCATGGGAACCAGTGTTGGAAATGGATAAATGCTTAGCATTACCAACTGTGAACTTATATGTCCCTGTGTATGGAGTAGAGTTGGTTAGATTCTCCACATTCCGAGTCAGGTGATGACTTGCTCCAGAATCAAGGTATCAATTATCATCTACAAGATTATTAGAGGAGGCAACCATAGCAGGTATATTGTTTTGATTTCTGATATTCATATTCAAAGAGTTAGTACCACTGTTTGAAGAGTTTTGATAGGAAATATCAAATCTGTGATAGCAGACGTGTACATGGCCAAATTAGCCACATAACTGATATTGTGGCTTCTCTGAACTAATTGAATTATGTCTTCCATTCTGTATATATCTGCCCCCATAACCATGACCTCTGTAGTTATAATTGTTAGCATTTGGAGTGTAGCTTGTGTAGCTGTGCCCTCTACTGCCATTATATTTCCTTCCACCACCCCTGTTATTAGAGGAAGAGGCATAATTGGCTGCCATTGCGAAAATTTGATCTATTAAGCTTTGTTGCTCAAATCGATTTTCAAATGCTAAAAGCATACTGTGAATAGCTTCAACTGAGATTTTATCATCTCTAATGTTGATAGCAGTTACTACTGCATTATAGTCAAAACCAAGTCCTCCAAGTAGATTCATAACTTGATCTTGTTTGGATACAGGTTTTCCAATGGCTAATAGACTGTCTGCAGCTCCTTTCACCTTCATGATGTAGTCTATCATAGACAGAGGTCATTTCTTTATGGATTGCAGTTCAAGCCTTAGTTGCATTATTCTAGCTCTTGAAGAAGAAGAGAAGGTCTTCTCCAATGCATTCCAAGCAGATTGAGAAGTAGTGTGTCCAATGATTTGTGCCATGATAGCTGATGTGAGAGACGAGTAGATCCAGCTGAGGATTGTGCGATCTTGTCTCCTCCAAGCAATGAAGGTTGGATTGATTACACATGCACTTAATTCCTTCTCTGGACAGACAGAGGTACCATCTATGAAGTCCTCAAAACAATTAGCAACAACAATATTATCAATTTGAGATTTCCACAAAACATAGTTGGTTCGATCA
>Ga0307510_10003649_pt1 | contig 17971 bp, 14 predicted proteins | sample 12_EM_MG_FD_207224 | JGI IMG/M metagenome (GOLD analysis project Ga0307510, IMG submission 207224) | Populus trichocarpa ectomycorrhiza microbial communities from riparian zone in the Pacific Northwest, United States - 12_EM | ecosystem: Host-associated > Plants > Roots > Unclassified | place...
CTTTTGTATAAATATGCTTGCTACCGCCCACCTGTTTTGGAATAATTAAGAACCGGAACTCCTACCAATCCCTTCTTCACCTCCTCGCTAAGCGTGCCTCGCAACTCCCCTCGTACTTGTGAAGTATTATCCACATAGAATAGATTGTGCCGCATTCACATTTTGAACAGTTTATGGGTTACAGTCGGGGCCAAATAGGATAAGCATCTACATTTCTATGAGGTTATTCCCTAAGTTTCCAGCTTTTGTACAGCACTTGCGGTTTTCAATGGTATCCGGATGCCCAACACAGATTAGCGGTCACCAACGCCGGGTCGAACTTGCCCAGTAAACGCGGTATGGAATTGAACTGTGTTCACGGATTTTGCCTCTACTCTGAGTGCACCCCTACTATCACTAGTTATCGCAAGATGCAACAGTCCTACCTTTACCGAAGGATCGCCTGAACTCCCAACACCCCAATCGCAATGACAAAACCAGTCACAATCTGCCCGACCGACCCCTCTAACAACCCCGTCTTCTGAACAATGGCTGAATTAGGTGTATCTGGATCCACAACATAATGTCTCGCAAACACTACAACCTCGTTAGCCGTTATGCTGATAAACTGGAAAGGGGAACCGACAATCATTCTATATCCAAATGACTTTATCCAACGTCCTCAAGCCGGCAGTCTTCCTCTCGTTATCCAAGTCAGGATGAGCTGTGACCACCACAATCACAAGGTCGACAACGTAGCCTAGGAGCAGTTCCATGTGGATGTACTCAACGCGGAGGCCAGATTTCTTCGCACTGTAAAACAACCCGCTGGTTAGAGTGGAGTGTCAGTTGAGGAGTAAGGAATAAAAATTACTAATGAGCAAACCCCGCAACCCCAGTGCGCATAAAGCCCACTTTATCGAAGTGCTTCTGTGAACTATAACAATCAGCGTACCTCCTCCAACACTATACTCCAGAGCGAGATGACATTACCAGGTCCGCAAATTGTCATAATTTACCACCACCAACTTTTGCAAACATCGCTTCATGAAGCTCATCCGGAACTTGACCATCGAATGTTCCAGATCCAATTCCTCCAGCTTGGTTGGTGCAACGCCATCATAGCCCGAGTGCTTTCGCAGTGATGCCGTAAGTTAACCTAAGAGCTTCCTGTAGACTATGTTGGTAATGATAAGGATGAGGACTCCAACGACAGGCATTGCGGTGCGGAGGGCCACGGCGTAGCTTCGGCGGAGTTTGCGAAGGCTGTTAGGTATGTGATGCGGGATTGCCGGGTGGAGAGGGATTTTGGATATATGAACTGCATTTTGGCTACCGGGGGGTGTAAAGTAGGAAGGGGTGAAAAATTCATTACTACACGAACAAATCGCATCGGATACTGATCGTAGGGTAAATGTGGGGTTTAATATTATAATACCCTGCGCACATACACCATTTTTTTATACACGGTCTCTCTTGGTATCATACTTGTGCCTCCAACCACTAATATACGCAGTTTCCCGTACCCGTTACACCACATTCGTGACCATTGGAACAAACCTACCGGCCAACAAGGATTAGTCATCCCCGCCCCCTATGAAAGAATTTTCCATAGAAGAGGGATTTCTTCTGCGGAACGGGTGAAAACTTTGATGGCTCTGGTTGGTTGATTGGTTTGTTGTTCGCAGGTTTTGGTACCTGCCGCATGGCCACAACCGGAATTTTGGAACGTTCTCAAGTGTTTCGCTTAGGTGGCTTCGTTTCTCACATAATCTGTGGTTGGGGGGGGGACTCCCGGTGGATTTATTACGGACATAGTAGGTATCGAGTTATATAACCCATAGGCCGACTGCATTTATTGGGAAAATTCGACCTGGTGCTAGTGACAGCTAATCTGTGTTGGGTTGGTAGCTCCAGATGAGATCATACTTTGTAAACCCTTTTAACACATACGACAAGTTACGAACACAGAGCATTGGAGCGTAAGACCTGTGCATATCACTCCTACTCGTAAAGAAAAACCCGTTGTTTTATCGGAATTAAACCTTCGTGATTGTGAATACAGATGAGCACTCTTTCCCCCACCCAGGTTGTACTACATTCTAAGGGCTGTAAGATTTCTCAAACAAACCACACATTGGGCTAGTATTATGTATAGAAGGTCTGTTATTGTGTGTAGAAGTTATAGCAGAGTAAAGATAATAGTTTTTGGTGATTCAGATATTTTCCTAGCAGCATGGACTAAGCCAAGTTTAAGTATCCAATCACCCCACCCAGGGGGCGCTAAAATGCGATTTGGGATGCAGCTCAATATAATGAACCTTGCTGTAATGAAGCTCTAGCTATAAGGACCTGTTTGGTCGGGATGGTTCCGTTCAGGACAGTTTCGTTGTGAAGGGCTTGACAGTCACGAGAAGCAATTCCAAAATGGCTTCCCATTTTGGCGCAGAATTGAGAATAATGGTCCCAAGCAACCAGCCCTTCCCGCTTTGAGCACTGTCAGACTAGCACAGGCTTTTTAGCGACCCCTTGTATCGGAATACCGCATCTTCTAGGCAAATTTGACCCGGGGCTAGCGGCAGCTATCTCGGACTGGGGGAGTGCGAAGACCACAGAGGTTAGTGGTAGCTTTTGTTTACTTGTACTGACAGTGAGTTATTATATTTTTAGGATTGCCTTCACGCCTTATTCGGAATCTCGCGGGAAGATCATCATGCCCTTGAGGCGAGGTGCGCGAGGATCTGGTACTGCATGAACCTGCACCTTGGTGATGAGATAGCACACTACCCCAAGCTTGCCCACATATTTCAAAACAATGAAGAGCTAAGCCATAGACTCGCCAGACTGGAGTCCGAGAAACCGTGTCCTGGGCCAAAACAATCCTGAACGTGCTTTCCCTCAGGTATCGAGCAAGAGTTGGGTAGTTGTGTTTGTTTCCTGACTTCCTCTACTTTGCCGAACGAGCTTCGAATCCCCCCTCAACAGTCCTATGTTGAATTACTATTCTGTTTTGCATGAGTGAGAGTTCATCCCCGGTGAATTGCATATGAAAATTTCATACTGTTTTCTTCTAAAATCCCTGTATCCTGTACTCAGGCTTCTCCCTAATTAAAAAGTCCTTAAAAAAATCCTCCTCAACCCAGCGAAGACAGGTTGATAGTTTCCGTAGCTAAACTCAATCATTTGTAGAGGATCCCCTACCACACTTCCCCCCCACCCCCTTGTGCCGTCCAAATTCTACGAGGCGTATCACGCACGGAGTTAAGAACTGGAATTTTATCGGGGGAGGTAGATGCCTTAGAAGTTATCTAGGATGGTCAACCGATATCGCGTACTCTTCTACCCCTCGACTCTTCCTAGGGACCCACCTGCCCCAACCTTTCCTCAGTATGCAGCATCTTCAGCGCAATTGTATCACCTTGCAGATGTGTTTCTCAATAATGCCCTTACCAGCTTCAGATCGGATCCATTACTCTCGAATGGACTCGGGGTGGTTTCGTGCCTCAGAGATCACGTAAAAGAACCCGTTCAACCCTTCACCAAAACTCTCGCCATCGCAGAGCAGATCGAAAATCGCCCAGAGGCATGGAGAGTGAGAAGAGAAATCCTAGCAAACACTTACACCGAAATAGATTTCTTTGATAAAGCAGTAGAATAATCTTTTATTCTGAAACATATCTGAGAGGGCATTGATTTTAGAAATTGTGGAAGGGAAACTAGAGAAGCGGGCAGTGTGCCGCGAGGAAGCCACATGGGAAGACGAGTTACATGGTATTCTGAGTGACATCCATGACAAGATGGGAGATACTCGAATGGGAGAGCTGAACAAGTATAGTCATTGTAATCTTGTAAGTACAGTATATATACTTGCTCTTTGTCTTTCGACCCAGAGCTCACCATAATTAACGCGGAATCAATCATTTTAAGCCAGATAAGCCCCGAGACCAACATGTCACAAATGGTTGCCTGTATCGGGCAGCAAGTCATCAGCGGAAAGGGTATCCCGGATGGGTTTCAAGATCTCTCACTCCCTCATTTCAGCGAAAACTGTAGTCAATTCTAGGCTAATTAACTCAACAATTATGCTGATATTCCTCGATTAGCGAAACAACCCCCATCAAAAGGTTTCGTCAGAAACACCTTCTGCTCCGAGTCAACTCCACAGAATTTCGCTTCCACGCTATATCTGGTAGTGAAGGTCTAGTTGATACTGCGGTCAAGACCGCTAAGAGTGTGCACATGTTGTGTCATCCAACGAAATCCCTAAATGACTTGTCCATCTCCTATGGTTACACTATCCTAACGTCGTCATCCGGCGTCGTTCAGTTCTAGTATGGAGATGATAAATTGAATCCTGTCGCTATGGAGGGAAATGCACAGCCAGTGAACTTCAACAGAACGTCCCACCATTATGAGATAAATCTGCTGTTTTCTCCAATACATTTCCGGCCTTATCACACCGAGATGGTTCAGAGAATATTATCTTCAGCAACGCCGACAAGGTCTCCTCCCATACGCGATAGTATCAATCTGCGATCAAGTTTTAGACCCAGATCAGCAAAAATTATCCAAAATAGATCTACTCGGAAACGAAATGCTGGACGAAGACCCAACAGATAGAACACTCAACCAGCATGAGAGCAAGAGGAGATTCTACAACTCCATCCGAGATTAGATGGTCGAAAAGGATTGCAAACCCGGCGCATTGAGGCTATGATACAACCTACCATCATACGAAGAACTCCCAGATGTAGATCATAATTATGGACCGGAACGACTCCTTCCTCTCAGGTACACACCTCTCCCCCACCATCCCCCCTCAAGAAATACGGCACTAACACTATAGCGCACGACCAAAGCGCCGTAAACCGCACCACGAAAATCTCAGGAAAACATCTGCGTCCATCGAAGTACGAGAAGGCCAAGGTGGAGCCCAGGTCCACGGTCGGTGCCGCTAGCACCCTGTCAATTGGTGAGCTAGGAACCTAGATGACCTTGAAAACTTTCCATTCCACTATTATTGCCTCCATGAACGTTACTCTTGGAGCCCCCCGTGTCAGGGAATCATAAAGCTTCTGAGGTTATTAGCATGCCTATCATAACCTGAACGTTGGTAATAGAAGATGACGAGCGAGCTGCAAGAATTGTCAAGGGTAGGATTGAAAAGGTGTATTTGGAAGATGTCGGCTCCCCTTCCCTTCTGCACCCATACACGATCACTCGACCACCCCCTGTAATTCAACCTCACTAGATAATCTCTGATATAGAAAACGTCGTCTGCTCTCGAGACAAGAACTGCGTCAGCATACGCCTGGATCAAGTAACAATCAGCAAGCTCCACCTAGAACTAACGATCAACGGCATCGTAACTGTCCTCCTAAAAGCTATGCTGAGGGTAATCCTGCAAAGATACCCGCGTGATGGGCGATACAATAAGAATCTATGCGCACGAGATGAAAGAGGAGGACCAGAAGCGCACGAAAGACAAGTCAGAGGCACCACTGCGCGTTCAGAACCTGAAGCGTGCGCTACCGCGCGCGGCGGTGAAGGCATGGCCGAAGACTGTGAGAGCGGCCGTCAAATAGGACGACGACGGAAAAGAACAAAATCTTGGTGGAGGGATACGGACTCAAGCTGTGCGTGAACACGGACGCCGCGGTAGGCACAAAGGTGGAGCCAAATAGCATCATTGAGAGGAAGGAGGTTTGCGGGATTGAGGCTAAGTTACCAGGTAATTGAGAGGCATACATACCCCCTCGTTCACCGATCAATCTCTCAACAGTGTAACTAATGGTGAGGGCTGATGGATAGAGGCTCAATCTAGACAGGGTCGTGGGCACGAACACCGTTGAACTAGGGCACGAGCAATTCTCGACTAGACTAAAACGTACTATGGGGCTAATAAAGGTCCCTTGCACTTTTAGTAGAAGTTGTCGGACAGTATCGGTTGTGCACCGGAGTGGAGACGCTTAGTCATGGAGTTTTGTTGGGTGGGAAACGATACGCCGCAAGTGGGGCCCCGCGGGCGGAGGACGGAAGAGAGCGTTTCCACAACCGCTAATTGGGTATGGAAAGTGATAGGAGTAGCTTTATCGAAGGTGAGAACAAGAGAGGAAAGAAAGGCGAAATAAGAGTTTCGGCAAGACAGGTTTGATTGCTTTGGCCTACCAGAGGAAAAGATTTGTGTATTAGAGAAGAGAGAGGAGATTTAAATAAAGGCAAGAGTCCGGCTACCGATGACACAGAAGTGACAACTGTATGCAAACTAACCCAGATTGGGATATTTAACTAATATTTAATGACGCTTGCGACCGCAAGTCAAGGCTTGCACGAATACCAGACTCCCATAATCTTTAGAATTTTATATTCATAGAATGGGACATTGTTAGAGTGTGCTGGGAACTCAAGTGCCCGCCAACCGATAATAGTGATAGGCTTACATATTATGACGGGGGCAGGAAGTGAAGTGCATATCTTTTTTCCACTAGAATATTTAAAGAGGTCTAAACCCGGGAAGAGGGGGGGGTAGGCTCGATTATCTAGCTATGGCCCGGCCAACGGACCGACACCTCTAGCTTAAATTATAGAAAAACCAAAAGTAGTGACATCTCCTAGGAATCTTCGACTACATACCCCGTAATCCAACTATAATGATACCCAGGGGAGCTACTCCTACCTACAGAACCAAAACAATAACTGAAAGAATAAATCAACCAGAAGCATAAAGTTAATGGGTATCCCTCTCCTTGCCTGAGATTGCGTGAAAACGCAATCTGGCGGAGTGGTTAGGGCATTGGCTCGGTCAAACTCTGGCTGATTGTGGTATGATACCACAAAAGGTGACAAATGAAGTATTACTGGTTGCCATATCTGTCAGGTGGGGGGACACCGCAGGTGGAGGCTTTAGCCTTGGAGGGGGAAGGAAGGAGGCACGGAAGAATGGAGACATCGTTTGAGAAGGAGCGGTGGCTGTGAGATTGAAAAGAACTGGCCCAAATACTAGACCCACCGTGCCCTGAGCGAGGTGGTGGTTGCTGTGGCGGAACCGGTGTTTAGTAAGAGTCCTCCTTGGACTATGAGCGCCGCGCCTCGCTGAGGGCACCACCTCGCTCAGGGCACGGTGGGTCTACTGGGCTGCTTAATTCCTACAACTAGTAAGGGTTATCCGACTCGGACATTAGCACAAGTACGGTAGTTTATGTTCAGATTTCTTGTCATAGAGTCTAGTGGGGGGGCAAAAACATAAGGTAGGATATTGGTTTACCACATTTGAGTGGCTTGAGTGGAAGCCCGGGGTCTAAATTATGTAAGAGGCTGAAGACCCCCGCTTTTGTTCAGCTCCCAGAAATTCTTCCACCGAGCATATTCAATAACTCCTCAACGATAGCCGAAATGTCTCAATATCACGTTAACTCCTTTAATAACACGAATTCTTTTAATCATGTATGGAACAACTGCACTGTTGCCGATGATCGGTCTAAGCTCCTAACCTGGCTATCACCCCTGGAGCCTAGGCTACGGCATCGGGATATTCAAGAGCGCCGCGTCGACAACATTGGGGAATGGCTCATGCAAACCGAAGAATTCAGAAACTGGCATGACGAGTGTGGGGAAGGTGAAGGTGATAAGGCGGTCTTGTTTGGTTATGGAGATCCGGGGGCTGGGAAGACATTCATCAGGTAATGGAGATTATTTTTGGGGAGGGAAGAAAGAGAGTAAGTGCTAACATGTCGCAATATTAGTTCGCTGGTAGTGGACAGGCTGTGCGATCAGGAAACAGACCAAAACACTACCGTTACGTGTTTTTACTTTGATTTTGCGGCGCGGAAGGATCAGTCTGCCACAGCTATGCTGGGTTCCTTGCTGGAGCAGATAGTTAGCGGAATGGAGACGATTCCGGAGGATATATCACGGGCTTTTGAAAAGCAGAAAAAGGCAATCGGTGGACGGGGACCGCAACTTCTTGATATTGTGAAGATGCTGCAGTCCATCACATCCTCACGGCGCACATTTGTGTGTATAGATGCTTTGGACGAATGCGTGGCAGTGCATCGAGTCAAGATCCTTGATTCACTGAAACAAATTCTCGAGAAGTCCCCGAGCACACGAATATTCATCACTGGGAGACCCCATATTCGGGGTGAGGTTGAAAAGTGTCTTGGCGGGAAAGTGATATGTGTATCTCTATGTCCTAACAAAGAGGATATCATCAGATACCTTCGTGTAAGGCTGGGGGAGGATGAAACTCCAGATGCCATGGATGAGAGTCTGGTGGCTGATATTTTGGAGAAGATTCCCGAGAGTGTATCAGAAATGTATCTAGGGCAATGACACTTAGAATCCGACCTCACAACGTCCGCTAATATATATCTAGGTTTCTATTGGTTTCCTTAAATATCGAGGCAATATTACATGAATCAACAATCCATCGAAGACAGGAGAGGCTAAGCAAAATGACGGATGGATCGGGGTTGGGAGACGTTTATGGTGCGACGATTGCACGGATAAAGGCGCAAGATGGGGATAAATCGAGACTCGGGATGGCGGCGCTGATGTGGATCAATCATGCAGAACGGCCGTTGAGGGCAGATGAGCTCTGCCACGCCCTTGGAGTCGAGCTCGGCTCCACAGACTTCAATACTCGCAACATCCCTTCGATGTCGACATTGGTTGGATGTTGTCAAGGACTTATTGCTGTAGATAAGGAGGCCTCAACTGTGCGATTGATTCACTTTACTCTCCAGGAATATCTTTCCGCTCATCCCGATCTATTCAGTAGACCTCATTCGGCACTGGCGGAAATCTGTTTGACCTATCTGAGTTCACAACAGGTGAAAGCCCTTTCGACCAATCCTTCTCCTGATACTTGCAATACACCCTTCCTGGAATATTGCTCCGTGTACTGGGGTGTCCATGCGAAAAGGGACATCTCCGACTGCGCATTCTCACTTGCCCTGGGGCTATTAAAGGGGCATTACAGTGAGATATCGACCAAATTTCTTTTAGCGCGAGTACAGGGTTTATATCTTCCAAACTACCCTACTTGTTCTCCATTTAGCGGGCTACACTGCGCATCGTTCTTCGGAATTATGGAAGTTGTAGCTGGTTTGATAGAGATGGGATGTTATGATATCGACGGAGGAGATTTTTCTGGCTGCACGCCACTTGCATGGGCTGCTCACAATGGGCATGAGGAAGTAGTGAAAACTCTACTCGGATGGGAAGAGGTCAGCCCTGACAAACCCGGTAATGGAGGCAAGACACCGCTCATGCATGCCTCTTCGTCTGGACATGCGGGAGTGGTAAAAATACTACTTCAACAGAAAGAAGTCAACCCCAACAAACCAGACGAGGACTGCCGGACACCACTCTCGTATGCCGCTTCGTCTGGACATGAGGGAGTGGTGGAAATACTACTCGAACGGGAAGAGGTCGATCCCGACAACCCCGAGAATGACGGCTGGACACCGCTCACGTATGCCGCTTCGTTTGGACTTGAGGGAGTGGTGAAAATACTACTCGAACGGGAAGAGGTCAATCCCGACAAGCCCGACAGTCACGGCCGGACACCGCTCTCGTATGCTGCTGAGTTTGGACATGAGGGAGTGGTGGAAATACTACTCGAACAGGAAGAGGTCAATCCCGACAAGGCCGATAATGGCGGCGAGACACCGCTCATGCATGCCACTGAGTCTGGACATGAGGGAGTGGTGAAAATACTACTACTCGAACGGGAAAAGGTCAATCCCGACAAGCCCGGTAATAGCGGCGAGACACCGCTCATGCGTGCCGCTGAGTCTGGACATGAAGGAGTGGTGAAAATACTACTGGAACGGAAAGAGGTCAACCCTGACAAGCCCGATAATGACGGCGGGACACCGCTCATGCGTGCCGCTTCGTCTGGACATGAGGGAGTGGTGAAAATACTACTCGAGCGGGAAGAGGTCAATCCCGACAAGCCCGATAATTACGGCGGGACACCGCTCACATATGCCGCTTGGTCTGGACATGAGGGAGTGGTGAAAATACTTCTTGAACGGGAAGAGGTCAATCCCGACATGCCAGACGAGGACGGCCGGACACCGCTCTCGTATGCCTCTGAGTTTGGACGTGAGGGAGTGGTGAAAATACTACTCGAACTGGAAGAGGTCAATCCCGAACAACCTGACTATTCCGGCAAAACACCGCTCTCGCTCGCTACTGAGGCAGGCCATGAGAGGGTGGCAGCGCTGCTACGCTCTCGCGAAGCGGTAATACCTAGTACAGTCTAAGCCACCGCCTCGTGGAAATAGCCGCCGCCCTCTCCGTTCCGGACACTGGTATGTCTCCCATGGCAACTGCCCTTAAACACCACTCTTCATAGACGAAGGAAATACCGTGATATGGGAAGGCACATATGCATCCTACCCTCCTGAACCCCCCCTCCCCGCCCGGGATTTGTTTTTACTGTCGAGCGAGGATTTATGAGTTCCTATTTAAAAGGTATAGTAGAGCATGGTCTGTAAGGGGGAGGTGGGGGGGATTATTTTGTTCTTGTGAGAAGGTCCAGTCTAAGCTTGCAGTTTTCATCCTATTATTTAAATTTTCTCCGCCTGTGAATCCTCGCCTTCACTTTTCCCCCTCCTCCCCTTTTCATTTATTTTGCGCAGTCTTATTCATCCTTTCCTCCTTCCCCTAAACTATAGATCACCTACGTATAGAATCTTATTTAGATAGATGAAAACCAGTGTAAGGCAGGACCTAGTTTTCCGGGGGCATCATCGACAATATAAAAATCATGTTATACATACAATCCGGACTGGCTACCTTAAATGAGATGGCCAAACGAATAGTATATTGTCCTGCTTAGTTGGCGCCTACCAGCCCACCGCTCTATAACTTAAGCATGGAGAGTGGAGCTTCTACGTCACTCAGTAGTTTCCCTCGTAACAGGTGTTGTACAGGTAGGTCCGCGATCGAGGGGCCAGGGAATGAAACGGGGGGCTCAAGATTCCGACCATGGGAAGATGTGGTTAAATAACGATAGTGTTGGAGCGTCCTTCCATATCTGGTATGGTCGACTGCGGGGTGTTATATAAGCCGGGGATATGGCGGCGGCGATGCGGCGGCGAGTAAGGCTCTGTGAACTGGGGAAATCGTGACTGCGTCTTTTCTTGTTACATAGCCGGGGTCACTCCCACCTTTTCTCTCTCACTCACTCAATACAACAAGTCGTCTCAACAGATAGGAGAGTAATAGTACGAGTGAGATTGTATGAGTAGGGGATCTGGTATCATACAAGTGGAGGAACCAAGAGCGAAGAGAAAGAATAAAGTTGAATCACTAATAGTGACAAATTGATATGGGTAAAAAAGGCGATATTTATGCGACCTAAGCTGTGGCGACCGTACGGTCTCACTCATGGCAGTTAAAAAGGATTGGTGTTGAGCTCAGACACAATCTAGCCTTATCATGTTGTTTCACTCTCGCACTATTTGCTTACAAGATGTTTCCGCGAAACCTCGGTGACTTTGGAATTTTAGATGGTTACTCCCTCTTTTTCCCCTATCTCAGAATTCTAGAGCCTGGGACTATACCTTATCGTTGACTCTTGTCAAGTTTCGGAGGTGGCCCCTTCGAGGTGTTGGTTTAGGCGTTGTTCCACCATGATCCATATACTCGTATTCCACCGCCACCCTAGGGCCGTCCCCACAGGGGCAATGGCAGCCAGGGAACTCGGCGCACTGCAAGTCAACAACGAAACCCAAAACAGCCACCAGGGAAGCCTGCCAAATCCCGGAAATTCTCCGGGCCATCCACTCCACTCCTCCCACAGCTAACAACCGGACCTTCTCCCGGAGAACACGGATCCTAATGGTACCAGACCAAAGGTAGAAAGAAAAAAAGCGACACTCCAATGAGACGGGGCTGGTGAGGAAATCTCTGGGGGAGTAGCGATGGTGGCCGGCTCCCCCGATTAACATCCCAAATCAGATGTCTTGTACCATAACTTAACTTACTCCCCATCTACCCTGTACCATAACCCATCCACCAAACCTAGCAACAAGCGCCAATCCCAGTCAGAACTAACAGGACGCGCGGGACAGCACTGCAGGAAAACATCATCGATCTTCCTTGCCGATCGCCCTGACCCTTCCTCCAGCTTCTCTTTCCCCCGACTCTCATCAACCCGCATACCCGAACCATTTTCTTTAAAAAAGAAGATGCCTCAAGTCCCCGCAGCCGGAAAACGTCGCCAGGCAACGCTCTCAAGTGTGTCAAAGTAATCGAAAATCAGGCTGCAGGGAAGTGCTACCGTGCTATCGGCGAGGATATTGGTATATCAAAGAGTGAGGCTCAGAGAACTACCCAGCGCTGGAAGGAGTTTGAGGAACTCAAGCTCTGCCCGAGGACTAGGCGGCCGTCAAAGTACCCCGCTGGAGAGACGAGAGTAGAGAGGATGAAGCATCGGCTCTGAGTCTTGGTTTTGTTTATCCCTTCTGCTCCGGAGGTGAGAGGTTACAGAGCGGGAAGGAGGAAGGAGGCTAACGATGTGTTAGTGCGGAGGAGCTTGCAGATGCGGAGAAGGCGAATCCCGGCATAGGTGGGGAGGTGGGGAGGTGGGGAGTTCCGCTGTTGGTGGTGGGGGCAGCATCCTAGCGCCGATGGTGAGTCTGGCGATGGGCGCTCAGGGTTTCCGCGGCGATGTACCCGGCAGTGTGGTTGGGGTCGGCGAGGGAATGCGGGGGGGCGGGAGCTCGAACGGGGGCGGGGGTAGCGGCGGCCAAGGGAGTGATGAAGTGGAGGACGGGGCTACAAAAACGCAGGCGGAAAGTGAGGAGACTACCAACCAAAACTCGCCGACAAAATTAGCTCAATAGACACCCTGCCCATCTCCCCAGATACCATTCCGGCAGTTAATCGGAGAGGGAAAGAAAATGAGAAAAGAAAGACAGCTCTGCACAAAGCTGAAGGTTGGAGACACGCGGAGGGAGAATGTGTGATGGTGGGTGAGAAAGAAGGAGGCCCAACTTGCTTCTGTATCAATTGGCGGTTCTTGAGAGGGAAAAGAGAAACGGCCCTGGCTTTGGATTTTCACGCAGACTGGGAGAGTGTTCAGCGAGGCAGCACCTCGGCTGGGCTTGAGTGCCAGTTCGGTGGATTTGGCTGATTCGTACCAATCTTCAATGCCAAGCTGTGCCAAGGCTGGCCGAGAGGCTGCCTAGCGGAGCACTCCTTCAGACTGCCGTATGGGGGGGTCCTCAGCGCGAAGCAACAACACTACTCTTAGTGAATTAATAAGGTTTAGCTGTTCGCTTCTAACGGGATCGCTCATGAGGAAGACTTGATCATTGGTTAGCGCACTTCTGTTTGTGTTAAAATAACGTTGCGACCGGTCAATACAAGTAACAAATTAGAGTGCAGGCCTCCTTTTCACCGGCCATTCGTGATTCTTGACTAGTACCGTAGGCTACCACTGTGCCCACGAAATCGCGTCACCAAATGGCTGACTAATGAATGCTCAGTCGAACGGTCGACTTAGCCCAAGTTAATTAAATGGCTTTCGTAATAGGAACGGTTGCTCTGGAACGGCGAATGAAGGGCCCATTGGTAGACAAGCGCAGACTTAATAGCAGACTCTCCAAATCACATTTTCTGGGCGAAGGTAAAACAAATATGATACATGCTCAGTGTTTGTGCTGGCAGCTTCTGGCGTTGTGCCTACCTACTGGCGTGAACCATTTTTGATCTTTGCTTTGGTCCATTGTTGTTCTGATTGAAAACCTCTGGTTTGGCTTGACATTCTCCTTAGTTTTGCATATTTTTCCTATGATATGATAGTAAGGCATGTTTTTCTTAGTCATGCGATTCACGGAGAGCAAGAAGGGTATGTTGGGCGTGGTATGATACCGTAGCGCAACCCCTCTCTAGGCGTGCTCGTTACCGTGCTCCCTTCTGGGGTACCGTCACCAAATCATACTCACCATATATCACTCGACAGATCAAATAACGTGCTCTGGGGTATCTTTTTGTGAATAGTTTAGGGCCGTGAAGAGACTTCTGGAGTTAGGTTTTGCCCCCTCCGACCAGACTTTTCAAATGCACTCAGAACTCGGGTGGTTCTTGTGTGAGGCTGACATGTGGTCGCTTTTCGCCATATTGCATGTTGGGCCCTAGAACACCCCACAAGGGGAAGTCACTCTCACACAAAGCTGGTATAATTTATGGTATGATATATATATTTTCCGCCAAGCCGGACACCCCTGTAGAATCAACAAAGTTGTGCATACTGTAGTCTTTTTTGCTCCAAGTCAAGGTTATAATTTACATGCTTCCCATCAAGTTAGATAGCCACGCATGGCTCTCAAAGGTTGTGTACGGTAGTCTTTGTTAACGGAAGAGTAAATAGATGGCGGGATGGACACTCTTTTAAGCCATCCAGACAGACTCTGTTTGGTAGAATTTGTATTGGGGAGCGGGGTGGTTAATGAAGCCTAGTTGTTGTCAAGCGTCACGCCTAGAGGTCATATGGCCTACCTAGCCAGAGCGGTGTCAAGCCTTGCAGCCGACAGCCCGATCTCAAGATACAGAGATGCCGCCTGATGGCAGCTCACATCTCCCGGCATTCGCCTCTGGGCATACCGCAGCAATAAATTTATACTATTAGATTCTTGATTTGAATAGCATATGTAAATTCGGGTGCTATTACATATTTAATGACGCTTCCGGCTACAGGTTACATGTGTCCTACTCCATATGGCTCCAGCGATCTTTGGAATTTCGGATTCCTGGGATCGGGTATTGGCGCGGTATGCTGGAAACTTATATAGTCGTTAAAAAAAGGTAGTGACGGCCTAACATATTACGATGAGTATAGGAACTGGAGTGGGTATCCTTCAATTAGAATAGTTCAGGAGGTCTGAAGGTAGTAAGTGGGGGAGGGATAGGCTTGATTATGTAAAAATGGGCTGGTCAATGAACTGGCACCTTTAGCTTAAGTTACACAAAGCCCGGAAGTAGAGATATCTCCTAGCTGCCTTCGACCACATATCCCGGGATCCAACTATAATGATACCCAGGAGAGCCACTCCTGCCTACCTGCAGAACCAAAACAATAATTGAAAGAATAAGTCAGGAGCATAATGGGTATTCCCCCTGCCTGAGATTGCATGAAAACACAATCTGGCAGAGGGGTTAGGACGTTGGCTCTTCCAAATCCGCTGATGCTAGTACCACACGAGATGACAAATATGGTAGGATTACTGGTTGCCCTATCTGTCATGAGGGAGGATACCGTAGGGGGAGGCTCTAGCCTTGGAGGGGAAGGAGGGAAGGAAGGAGACGTCGTTTGAGAGGCAGCGGTGGCTGTGAGATTGAAAAGAATGGGCCCAAATATTGTACCTTACGTGGACAAAATTAACCGCCTAGCAACGAGCGAGAACAAAACGAGCCACCTCATTACCGAATACTTCAAACACCACCTCAAGAAATTTCCCTAGATCAATTGTTATACATTCTACTATTTATTTACATTTGTAACTTGTAATCATTTTTTGGTTGAAAAGATTGTGGGGGTGGTGGGGGGGAGTGCAGTTGTCATGGCTAAAATTTCTCCTATGTCGTAGTGGGGGGGTTAATTTTGTACATGGGCAGTACTACTGGGCTGCTTAATTATAACTAGGATAAGATTTGCGACTCGGACTTTAGTATAAGTACGGTATGTTTAGATTTCTTGTTACTAGAGTCTAGTGGGGGGCAAAAACAGAAGGCAGGCATCAAGGCGATACCGGTATTGATTTGCCACATTTGGGTGGCTTGAGTGGAAGCCCCGCGTCTATCTAAGAGGCTGAAGACCCCCGCTTTTGTTCAGCTTCCAGATATTCCTCAACCGAGCATATTCAATAACCTCCACGATGGCCGAAATGTCTCAATATCACGCTAACTCCTTTAACACGAACTCTTTTAATGTGTCGCACAATTATACTGTTACCGATGATCGGTCTCAAATCCTAACATGGCTCTCACCCCTCGAGCCTAGGCTACGGCATCGGGATATTCAAGAGCACCGCGTCGACAACATTGGGGAATGGCTCATGCAAACCGAAGAATTCAGAAACTGGCATGACGAGAGTGGGGATGGTGAAGGTGATAAGGCAGTCTTGTTTGGTTATGGAGATCCGGGGGCAGGGAAAACATTCATCAGGTAATGGAGATTATTTTTGGGGAGGGAAGAAAGAGAGTAAGTGCTAACAGGTCGCGATGTTAGTTCACTGGTAGTCGACAGGCTATGCGATCAGGAAACAGGTCGAAACACTACCGTTACGTGTTTTTACTTTGATTTTGCGGCGCGGAAGGATCAGTCTGCCACAGCTATGCTGGGTTCCTTGCTGAAGCAGATAGTTAGCGGAATGGAGACGATTCCGGAGGATATATCACGGGCTTTTCAACAGCAGAAAAACGCAATCGGTGGACGGGGGCCGCAACTTCTTGATATTGTGAAGATGCTGCAGGTGATCACGTCCTCACGGCGCACATTTGTGTGCATAGACGCTTTGGACGAATGCGTGGCAATACATCGAGTTAAGATCCTTGATTCACTAAAACAAATTCTCGAGAAGTCCCCGGGCACACGAATATTCATCACTGGGAGGCCCCATATTCGGGATGAGGTTGAAAAGCGTCTTGGTAGGAAAGTGATAGGTGTATCTCTGTGTCCTAACAAAGAGGATATCATCAGATACCTTCGTGTAAGGCTGGGGGAGGATGAAACTCCGGATGCCATGGATGAGAGTCTGGTGGCTGATATTTTGGAGAGGGTTCCCGAGAGTGTATCAGAAATGCATGCAGGGCAATGACACTTGGAATTCCACCTCACAACATCCGCTAATACATATCTAGGTTTCTATTGGTTTCCTTAAATATCGAGGCAATATTACATGAATCAACAATCCATCGAAGACAGGAAAGGCTAAGCAAAATGACAGATGGGTCGGGATTGGGAGATGTTTATGGTGCGACGATTGCACGGATAAAGGCGCAAGGCGGAGATAAATCGACACTCGGGATGGCGGCATTGATGTGGATCAATCATGCAGAACGGCCGTTGAGGGCGGATGAGCTCTGCCACGCCCTCGCAGTTGAGCTAGGCTCCACGGACTTCAATACTCGCAACATCCCTTCGATGTCGACATTGGTTAGCTGCTGTCAAGGACTTATTGTCGTAGATAAGGAGGCATCAACTGTGCGATTGATTCATTTTACTCTCCAGGAATATCTTTCCGCTCATCCTGATCTATTCAGTAGACCTCATTCGGCAATGGCGGAAATCTGTTTGACCTATCTGAGTTCACAACAGGTGAAAGCCCTTTCGACCAATCCTTCTCCTGATACCTGGAATACACCCTTCCTGGAATATTGCTCGGTGTACTGGGGTGTCCATGCGAAAAAGGAGCTCTCCGACTGCGCATTCTCACTTGCCATGGAGCTCTTAAAGGGGCATTACAGTGGGATATCGACCAATTTGCTTTTGGCGCGAGTACAGGGTTTATATCTTCCAGACTTTCGTCCTTGCTCTCCGTTTAGCGGGCTACACTGCGCATCGTTCTTCGGAATTATGGAAGTTGTAGCTGGTTTGATACAGATGGGATGTTATGATATCGACGAACGAGATTTTTCTGGCTTCACGCCACTTGCATGGGCTGCTCATAATGGACACAAAGAAGTGGTGAAGGTTCTACTTGGGTGGGGCGAGGTCAACCCCGACAAGCCAGATAAAAGCGGCAAGACACCGCTCTCGCATGCCGCTTTGACAGGCCATGAGGGAGTGGTGAAAATACTACTTGAACGGGAAGAGGTCAATCCCGACAAACCAGACGTGGGATACCGGACACCGCTCTCGTATGCCGCTTCGTCTGGACATGAGGGAGTGGTGAAAATACTACTCGAACGAGAAGAGGTCAATCCCGACAAGCCAAGCAAATGGGGCCGGACACCGCTCTCGTATGCCGCTTTG
>Ga0307510_10003650_pt1 | contig 17970 bp, 17 predicted proteins | sample 12_EM_MG_FD_207224 | JGI IMG/M metagenome (GOLD analysis project Ga0307510, IMG submission 207224) | Populus trichocarpa ectomycorrhiza microbial communities from riparian zone in the Pacific Northwest, United States - 12_EM | ecosystem: Host-associated > Plants > Roots > Unclassified | place...
GCCCTCGAGCCTTGCACGCTCGCAGAGGCAAAGTGCAGCCTCGGGCCACTCGAGCTGGCCACACGACCACACCCTTCGTGCGATCGCCGAGGAGGCACTGCACCCATCGCAGTCGGCGTACATCGACACCTTACCCCCTCTCTCCCCACACACCAAGTACCCGCGAACACAGTGGGGTACCCCATCATACACGCGAGGAGGCCCGTGTCGCAGCAGACACCAGGCTCGCTCACCGGGAGGCCGCCAAGTGGGCCCTCCACCCCCCACCTTTTGGCACGCACGCCAAGGCGAGCAGCCCACTGGAGGGCAAATCCAGCCGCGGCCAGCAGCATGGCCAGGAACTGGCGTGCCATACTCGCCGGGCGCGCGTTCCCCATCGATGGCGGCACCACCCCCTCACCCTCGAAATGGCCGCCCACCACTGGGAGCGGCAACATCGCAGCCACGCACAGCAGCAAGGGAGCGTTTTGGCTCCGCAGCCCCCATCCCAGTCACCTCCGGCAATCTCAGCCGATACCACCACATGCACGGCTCGCCCAGCCGCGCAAGGAGTCAAACGGGCGGCGTCGACCACAATGGCACCCACGCGGTGGCCCGTGTCGCAGCCAGCCCCAGGCACGCCCACTGGGAGGCAGTCGAGCGGTTATTCCGCTACTCCCCCCACACACCCGACCCGCGTTTCGCACACGCGGAGGTCAGCAGCCCACAGAAGGGCCTATCCAAACGCGACAGCAGCAACGCCGTGGACCAGCGCGCCATATTGGGGCGCGCGTCCCCCATCATCGAGAGCGGGCACACCGCAGCAACGCACGGCGGCAAGGAGGCGTCACGGCCTTGCAGCCCCGCGTCTTACACCACCCACAAGCGGCGCGACCACCCCATCCATCACCACACGGGCGCCACAAGCGGCCGACGCTTTCGCCAAGGCCCTCCCTTCAAGCACTCGACGTCACGCCGACTGCCCTGTGCGCTAGACTTGGAATCGACCATCTCGACCCTGTGACACCCTCTTGGTGGCATGCCGTTCTCCCTTTCCCTCCCGATCAGCCAGTGCGTCGTGCCGCAGGGTATCAACGGCCCGGTCGCAATCTGGATTACGTCGGACGACCAGCCACTGAACGCCGGCGTAGTAGACCGCCAAAGCAACGCGGTCGTCGCAGGTCCGCTGATGGCCTTCATCGATGCGCAACCCGACTCGCTCTCCTCGCTCATCCGGAACAGTGGCAACGTCGTCAGTAGCAACAATCAAGGGAGCCCCTCCACGACCACCGTCTCGCCCGCTGAGGCTAGCGCCATGCTCTCCTCCCTCAGCGCAATGGGGAGCACCCCCACGTCTCCGCCGAGGCCTCCACCATGAGCAGTATGTCCGAGGCCTCGGTCACTGCGTCCCAGTCCCATCCTAGACCGCTCGGTCCCCCCCAGTCCCCCCGATTCCACTCGCCGTGCCTCGCGTGCCCGCCGCCTCAAGTCTACGTTCATTATGACCCCACCCTCACCGGGCCTCACGCGTTCACGGCTCTGATCGTTACCAATTTGCGATCCTCTGGCACTTCTTGCACCAACGCTGTCTTTATTTGTGATTACGGCCGTACCGTACCGTTTACGGCCGTATTGACACCCGTACCGTACCGTCGACAATGATGGTTTACGGTTTACGGTACGGGTCATTCTTAATTTCATACCGTATTACACCCGTACTATACGGCCGTATGCCGTTACGGTACGGCGCGCAGCCCTAGGTCTCATGTTGCATCTCACAGGTGTCTGAGATGAGGCTATGAGGCTATTTCACATCATGCCACACGACACGCACCTTTACTCGATCTGCCATCGACAGACCGTCGTGCTCGTGACTGTTAGCATTCCTGACACAGAAGACACGCCAGGGGTTCCAAAACTGACTCACGGAAGCAAAATTTATCGAAGACAGACTAAAGTCAGCTCTAGACACCCAAGATGTGGTCGTGATGATCCGGGTCGAGACTCGGACGGTGACGATTCGGACGTTCTTGGTCACGGTACCCAATTGAAGACAGCTGAGCTCTGCGGCTTGGCAAAAGTGTCCGGGGTTCAGCAGAATACCGCAGCACCGCACCCTGACAGACGACGGAAGCGATGCGCAGCGCTACGAGGGGCGTAGTGTGATTCCTTGTACTACTTACTATTGCCTGGTACACCGTGACGTACACTGGCAGCGGCGCTGCGGCTGAAAACGCAGCGGAATTTCACAGACTACGGCCGCAGAGCTGAATACAGACGAAGACCGTAGCCCAGGCATCTAGATCCCGCAGTCCGGTCGCTTTCTCTTTGGGTTCTAGTACTGTAGCGGACGTGGTGTTCCGAGTCGTTTGTCCACGGTGCCCACCCTGGGCTGACTTCGTTATCCCACTGGCATGCTTTCTCACGCCGCCACTCTGGATCCCACGCCCTAAAGAAGAAAATAGATATTAATGTTGCGCATGGGCTACCAGCGATACCGAGATCCTTTCGGTGTCGAGACCGCACTGAGGGTGTTATCTTTAGCAAAGATGGCACCTGCAATCTAAGGAGACTTCGATGGATATTTCCGCATTGCTACCGGGTGATCCTGTTTGGGGACAGAGTTATCAGAAGCTGTTCAAGATTACTCAAGTGGTGAACATCATGTATCGATGGATCAGTAGTGAAAATAGGGCTCTATTGAGAGTCGACCAATCGAGCAATAGATATAAGAATACAATGCGATGCGAAAAAGCGTGACAAGCGACAAAACAAAAGACATCTATCGCGCACCGCGACGGCACGCGGGATCACCGAGAAGGGATTTTTTTGATATGCCTCAAGGGCACAGTTCCAACCAAAAGCCCCAGGTCTATAAACACGCGAAAAAGGAATAGGAATACAAACAAAAATTGAAGTGCGATGCATGTATGGTATGTTTTTACCGTGATTAGTGAGTGCAGTGTATGGAACGTGAACGACGCGGGGCATCTATGCGACCAGCGTAAATTGGTGCGCGTTGCACGCTTTTATGGCATGAAATAGATAGAGGTTGAGTGGGGGTCACAAGAGGTCAACAGACCTCGACTTCCCATTCCCCGGCGGAGCCATCAACGCTTGGTGGGTTCTTGAGGGCAATCCGCACGCGTCGCCTGCCACGCATAGTGTCTACCTCAGACTGTATGGGGGCACCGTTGAACAACAACGTAGGATCGAAGTTGAACCCGAGCTCTTGGTTTGACAATCCAATGCCAATGAAAGGATCATCAAGCTGGGCAGCAGGTAGCAAAGGGACGTGGGGGGGAGCTGACGACACCGGTGAAGGAGCAACGCTCCATGCAGGGATGTCATCAAAATTGAACGCGGGAGGCGAGGGGGAGAATGAATTCGAACTTGAGATAGGGGAAGGGCACGCAGAGGTGGGGCTGTGTATGCGCACACGGATCTTGCCGTTAGCTGCAGGCTCCGCATCGAAACTGATATCAAGTCCGCCGAGGCCAAGAGCATCGGCATCGACAAACTCGAGCTTTCGTGGAGGAAAGCGGGGCATGCGATGATCCATGTCAAGGTCCATGGTAGCAGGAGTACGCCAATCACAATCGCGTGGGACAAACGAGCGAAAGTCCATCTTGGAAGCTACTGCGGAGTTGACATTGAGTGCTGTATTTGATAAGGGTAGGGAACCAGCCATAGGTATCGCGGACTGGGAAGACGACACTGAAAATATGGAGGGAAGCGCACAAAGAAGGACCTGTGAAGAACACAATAAGATGTTTGTTGACATACAGCTTCGCTCCGATGAGCGGTGAGACTCACAAGAAGGCTGAGACTGGCACTGGTCTTATCCGATGACTTGAGCTGAGCGGGAAAGGCCGAATGTCGCACGGGGGAAGTCGGTAAGCGAGGCTCAGATAGCTCCGCTTTTACTGCCATTGGGCGCTTGGATAGTTGAGAACTAAGCTCACGTTCTCGTTGTTCAGCAACTGCGAGTCGCGCACGAAGCTGCTCAACCTCTGAGATGAGTTCACGTGAGTTCCCGTCGTGTGAAGCGGACTTCTGCGCGAGTGCTTGTAGTCGTGCGTTTTCCTGTTCGAGCTCGGCAACACGGCTGCGAACGATGATGCTTTACTTAGCCACTGAAGAAGGGGGAGAAGCGACTGCCTAAACTCACATTTCCATGTTCTCAAACTCTTCACGTTTTCGTTGCCTACTGAGAAAGGCGGCAGCCCTGTTTTTCACGAGACGGGCCTCACGCTTGCTCAGCCCTGTCACGTCCGGAGGTATAAAGTCTTTCGTGCTGATCCTGTCGCCCGAGGCACGCGGTTTTTTGGTGGCGCTCATCGGATAGTGTACTGTACTTGAGGGACGCTTGACCGCAGGTGCCGCAGGGCTAAGGACCAAGTGGTGATAGTCAGGCGATGTCGGCGAGACCGGTGATGGGGGAGTATGTGGTGTGAGAGGGAGCTCGAAGACTTGGTGGGTGGGGAGGCAGAGTTGATCCTTCTCTGAGGTGAAGTCCGGACTCATGCGCATACCGAGCGCGCAGTTGGTAGGTTGGGGAGAGGTGCTACCAACCGAGCCGACGGAGTATGGAGGGGAAGGGGGGTGTGCGTAGTGGGGATAATTAAGAGTAAAGGACTCAATGTTCGAAGTGGGGGAAAAGAGAGGTTGATCCCAAGAGGAGTCTGAGATGGGAGAAGTGAGAGAGTCAGTGGAAATGATCTGGGACATTGTAAGGGAGAGGAGGCGACGCTCTGGAGAGAGGAGCATTATGTCTAATTTATAGTAAGGTTGTATGTCTAAGAAGGGGAGGAGCTGAAAATATCAAGCCGCGGCAGGGGGCAGGTGGACGAGGAACGGGACGGGGTCTGGTTGATGGGTGCAAGAAAATGAGGAGAGCGAAAACGGAAATATATCGCTTAACCCAACCTAATGGCTGGGGAACCTCAAAAGGGAAGCAGTGCCCCGCGTACCTCTTTACTACGGCACAGTATTACACTGACTCGAATCTAGGGCACTCGTCTTTCGTCTCTATTCCGAATGTCCAACGTAAAAATATAAACATCGCCCGTTCGCTCGCTCTCTTCCAAATAAATCCTGATAAATGCGCCCGCCCTTCTTGCCTTTTTCGTCTCTTCGCGCCGCTTTTCCCCGCTTCCTTCTCGAGCCATTACCACGGTACCCACACATCTCTCCGTTCGTCTCTCCCCCACTGGCACGAGACTCGTACTGTACGGCACTCCTCATGTGTCTTCCACATGACATTCCACTGTCCAAGCAGTTTCAACGCCCACTTGACGCGCCATTCTTTGCCCGGTCGTAGTGTCCTCATATAATTCGCCACTCTTATCTGATCGATACCCTTTTTACCTTTCCGGACACTCGACCGCATTGTTCCAAGCCAAGCTCATGTAGATGCACGCGCGGAACCGGGGGTTATTCGGGGAATGGTGGTGCTCGACCACAGCCGGGAGCACGGGTCACTTTAGTCTCGCTTGGGCGGTGCACAACACACGCAATCCATCGGTGTGGATGCACGACGGACCAATTTGGAACTTCGCTCGCGCAGATGATCGGTCACCTTCTTGTTCAGCTCCACAAATAGTAGCCATGAAGCGCATTGTGAACGAGCCATCCCCCCGCTACTAGCAGAAGGTAGATCTTCTTGCATATCCATGGAACTAGCCTGATTTTTCATTGGCTCGATAAACCTTTGTCTTTCCTTCTCGATATCAGCCCTTTCCCGCCTTGCGATAGACTTCGAATAAGGGGGCCATAGCGTGAATCGAACACTCTTCTCTGCACCTTCGTTGTCCTGCCTGCGAGCGACCCACAAAGAGCCATAGCACTTCATCAGGCTTACTGCATCGAGCAAGACAAGGACAACTGGTCCGCGGCCCGCAACCCGGCTGTCATGGGCGGATAGACCTCCATCCGACTATCTTCTTCCTGGGGGCGACACTCGGAGAAACCACTGGGAATCTGTCCCGCCGATCAATAGAGGCCGTGTATCCCCCCCCTCCCCAGGTATCCCAGTTGGCCATCATTCGGCACCCGCAAAAAGATGTCGTGCCTATGCGGAGGTAAACTAATGATGCCTGCATCGCCTATCGCGTTCTCCAAGTACTGCGTTCAGCGGAATCCAAGCGTGTGGTACGTTGTTATGCCGCATGACGTCGAACGCAACCCGCTGTTGTGCGATCCTCGGGAGCGTGCGGTTAGACGGTTCGCCTGCAACTGGGTCACCGTTGCGACCGTAATTGATCGATTGTGGCGTAGAAGAATGCATCGGCACCTTCTGAGTTTATTGGGGCTCCGCACTGGGTCCTATCGTGCGGAGGGCAAGGGCAGATACGGTCTCGGTTGATGCCTCGCCTTGGTAGGGAAGGCCAATTGAGCGCAATCGATTAAGGAGAATAACCTTCCCTTTCCCAATCGACATACTGCCAGTGCTTACGTTTAGAACCTACAATAACTGACGGCGGAACTAGTAAAGCTCGTCTCATCGGCCGACAGAATGCCCCCATTTCTCTCAACCTACACTTTACAATTCGGCCCATCGAGCTATTGTCCTAATAATTAGAATCTCAGTCACGAATCTCTCATGCATTTCGCCTTCCACACGGTGACAGCCCCCGCACTAGAACATCCTTGCGATATCCACTCCACGGGGGCCCGGTCCGCGGGTCGGATAAACCTCGAGGATTTGTTGCGATCAATTGTGCACCCTGCCTGGCTTCTGCCATGCTGAAGGGTTTTCCCGGGTATGTGTCTCGTTCCCTCATCGCTAAGATTAGCCCCTTTGTCCAAGAGCAACGACGAGGTAGTCACAACCATTTCATCTTAGCTAGGTAGCACTGGTGACCATTCGCCGAAGACGAAATGGATAACCCTGGGACGACCCCATGTAGTAAGTGCAAGTGACTGTGGCATTGTTACTTGGGACAGCGCGGATTCAAGTTGAAGAATTTGTTAGCGAAGGCGGGTACTGAACTTACTTTGGGCGCCCTCAATGCGCCCTCAAGCCGGTCCCAAACAAAGATCTGACATGTTTCGACCACCTACTAGCCATGGCTTGAACTTCCTTTCGGAAAAAAAACATGAGTGCATTCTCAGAAGGATCGGAGGTCCAACTGTAAGCATAAATAGGTAGGGTCTGCCATCATATGGAGACATTGAACATCCGCGCAGATGGATCCGTAAGATCCAATGCGCCGACTCAGGGATGGTGTGGGTGTTTTAGGAAGACAGAAATGTGAAGTTTTTTTTCTAGGGTCTGAGTTAATTTGGGATGGTAGAGAAGTAAGAGGCTGGGAAGAAAACATGTGCTGTGAGAGGGATCTAGGGATCCCTTTACCCCGGGTCGTGGGCATGGCTGCCACTTTCGAGAGGGGATGAGTGATTAGCGCGCTCTATGGTGTGCTGTGGTGTACCGTGGTACAAATGAGTGAAAACGGATACAGACCAAGCACAGAAGCAGTAGAAAGTTGTATTCCATCTCATGTGCCCCATAGTCGCACCACTCGCGACTCGCGACTTCAAGGTTTAGACGCACGCTTAGTCGAACTGAGTTGGAGAAATGGTGTGACGACCACCGAACCCAATTAGACCGATAAATCTACAAGAATGGTGCGAACATGATGTTGCACCGGCGAATGTCTCTCCGGAACACAATAATGCACTGGCTCCTAATACGATCCACTGCATGGAACCAGAAGAAAAAGAAAGCATGATTCCGAATTCGCAACTGCACCGGTACAGAGAATATCGCCCTCCCAGACGGTCGACCCTCATGGCAAGGGGAACTTAATCTTTCCTGTCCGGTATCTGGTTATCTCATCGGTTTACGGTTTACTCCCGCGGCCCGCGGACTCGGAAAATGGCACGTGATCACGTGCGACGAATGATGCGGTCCGGAATTGCTCCGGAACGAACTCATAGAGCAGCAGTAGCGCCCGAGGCCGGATCTAACTTCAATTTGGGGGCCTACAGCACTCCTGCAGCACCAACAACGACGACCATGACCAGTCCAGCACGCGTCCTACTAAGATCTCACATTTTTCATGGAAATTTTGATCGTGCTTTGGGTGGTCAAGTAAGACATCTTCACGGAAATGCTGCCAAGCCTGTATTTCACTGGGAGGTTAGTCCGACCGCGACTCCAAGGGTGTTCATCTTAGTTTCCAAACAACCAACCTCCCTATTTTCAGGACCCATTGGACCTCGAGGGTCAATTGTCTGCAGATGAAATTGCTATTCGGTACGCGCTCATGTGCTTCTCCATTGTCCCCTTTAATTAAAAATAGCCCAGCGACACAGCACGGGACTTTAGTCGAGCGCGTACATTTCGCATCCGAAACTCGGGCACTGCCTGATTGACGCGTCCCACTGTAGGAGTATCTCGCGCCACGCGTCCTCGAGGCACACCGAACAGAAGGTGCGCCCATCACAACGCATATCAGTGATCGCATTCGTATCCAACGAGCGTCATTTCCGGCATCATAGATTTCGACAAGTCGATCATTCCGACGATGGGTGCAATTGGTCTATTAGGACCGACCATTCAGGGATATGGGTGTGCCGGTGCGAATTACGTCTCGTACGGCCTCATTGCGCGCGAAATCGAGAGGTATATGTCGGGGCTTCCTTGCGTGCTCATACACACGCGTCTGATGTGATCGCGCCAGCATTGACTCGGGTTATCGTTCGACTGCCTCGGTACAGTCTTCGCTCGTCATGCATCCCATCAATACGTTCGGAACAGATGCACAGAAGCAGAAGTTCCTACCCGCTCTCGGTTAAGATGCGCTTCCGTTCAACATTCCGTCAAAGCTAACTCCATTCACAGCAAGGGGAGAACTTATTGGATGCTTTGTTGGTTTTTTTGCCTCACTTTACACCGCCGGGGCAAGAAGGCTGACTTCGTCTCAAGGGTCTAACCGAGCCAAATCACGGCTCAGACCCGGCTGGAATGGACACCACCGCTGAAGAGATAGATGGAGGGTTCCTTCTTCACGGAAGCAAGACATGGATTACCAATGCTCCTGTCGCGTAAGCTTCTTGCTATCCGCCTGGGTTCGCTTCCTTAGCCTTCCGCGCTATAGGGATGTCTTCGTTATTTGGGCCCGGTGTAAGTGGGACGGTAAGGTCCGCGGGTTCATCCTCGAGAAGGCATGCCAACGATTCCCTGGTTTCTGAGTGGAAGGTCTTACAATTCACCAGGGCATGCAAGGACTCTCCGCGGCAAAAATCAGCAACAAGCTCGCGTTGCGCGCGTCCACGACGGGGTCCGTCTTCATGGACAACGTCAAAGCACCGCACGACGCCCTGATGCCCAGCGCCGTCGGACTCGGCGCGGCGTTCTCCTGCCTGAACAGCGCGCGATACGGCATATCGTGGGGCGTGATGGGCGTGCTCGAGGCATGTCTGGCGCGGGCCCGGGAGTACGCGCTCGAGCGGCACCAGTTCGAGCGCCCGCTCGCATCGTTCCAGCTCGTGCAGAAGAAGCTCGCCGACGCGCACACGGAGATCGCCCTCGGCTTGCAGGCGAGCCTCCGCGTCGGGCGGCTGAAGGATGTCGCTCGCGCCACGCCGGAGATGGTCAGCATCGTGAAGCGGAACAATTGCGGCAAGGCGCTTCATCACGCGCGTGTGCTTTTGGACGTCCTGGGCGGAAACGCGACCGCGGACGAGTGAGCACGACCCGCGGGTCGTCTGGCGAACGTTACTTCTATTCGCTCACCTTTTGCTCTTCGCAGGTACCACATCGGGCGGCACGTCGGTAATTTGCAGGTCACGAATACGTACGAGGGTACCTTCGTGAGGACACACCCTCATCTCGTCTCTTTCGCATCTTAATCTAGCCGCAGGACATCCACACTCTCATACTTGGGAGAGCGATAACAGGTATTCAAGCGTTTACGTAAGCGTAGCTCAACCTTCTGAGGCGGAGGCGGGGGGCGTGAGGGAGAAGGAATCCATCACACACATCAGAGCACATAGTTACAACACACAGCAATATAGCAATTAAATAACACTCTTACAAAACGAAAAGGATGTGGGGTGCGTGGTAGACTGTTCAGGCTTCAGACATCCGTATTGCGTAATGTTGGGTCGACCCACGGCAGGCCGATAATATCGAATACCTCCTTTTCGGACCGTGGATATATGAGTTGGGAATCGCGTCGACGCGTGCTTGAGTGAGATATCCACGTTAGGATGCCTCCAGAAAACTGGGGACTCGGACGTACATTCCAGAGCTATCAAACTTGAGCCCGCTTCCCCAAAAAGATAGATTAATTTGCGTTTGGTGTGGGTTGGAGGGAGAGTGGACTTACATCGCTTTTGCAGCCGACCTCAGATCCCGCTGGAACATGGTCCCACCTGTCCACCCGACGACAGCGGTCCAGTACGTCTCTGGGAGCGCACAGATTAGGTCGACACGGCGGTGCCGGCCATTATTGGGTGTCCGATACACGGTAAGTGCCTTCTCGAGCGAGTCCCACTGAGCCGTGCGTAGCGCATCATACTCGTGAAATCCGGAGAGGTCTGTGCGCGTCAAACACGTGTTAGGCGGGAAGTGGGAGAAAAGGCCAGCTGATACTTGCGCATGACGTGCGTTACCAAGCCTGCAGAACGCAGGCGTTCAACTAACCGTGCGCAGAGACCCTTGGCAGACGTTGTATTTGCATGCGTGAACACAATGTCGATGTCATTGCTAGCGGGCTTCCCACGTCGATATCTGACGAGTTTTTTGAGCTGACAAAAGAAAGACAACAGGGTTATGAATACATACCCGCCTACGATAGTACCAACACAACCGGGTTCCACGGCGTTGAGGTGGTCCATGATAGTGGCATGGATGGCCTCAACCTCTGCGCGCGGGATTCTGGGCGGGTGTTAGCATGACATTTCAATATCATACAAGTCTTGGTGTCATACGTCATCATAAGATCATCGCGTAGTCCAAGCGCGATGCGGATGTCCATGTCGGTACTTTCGCTGTCCTCTACCGGCGTAAGCCCAGAGTCGACCTCATAGTAAGCCTCGAGATCGCGCAAAGAACGCAGACCACGGTCATACAATTTCCGTGCCGTGACTGGTCCGATGCCATAGACAGAGGCGAACAGCGACAAAGAAATGAAACGTTCTGATTGTCTCATTTCCTCTGTCATGCGCTACAGTGAGGTCACAAGTTGAGGGTAGGAAACGGGGCACGTACCAACTTCAGGTATGTGTCCATGAAGGAGGTGTTCGTCGATCTACCAGGATGAATAGATGAATGTGTGTCCAATGTCGCGAAACATACCATCTTGGAGACCTTCGCCCCGATGAAAGGTAGTTTCTGTACTTCCCCACGCTCCCTGGCCGTGATCTTTCGCGGAAACGCTGACTACCCAGTAAGCAGATGCGGATTACAAGACGCATACATAAGCACCTTTGATAGCCTGTGGAACATGGAAGTTGAGAGGGAAAGAGACGAAGCTGGGCAGGGCTACACTCACTGCTATAGCCCGAGCATAACTGAGCACGCTGCGTTCATTACTCTCCAGGGCGCGGCTCCGTCTCAGGACGTCAAGCGCAGCGCATAGCGGCTGGTTCACGCATACGAGAGGCGATGCTCGAGAGCAGCAATAACGCGCGGTGTGATCGAGCTCGGCTGGTGGTGGAGGGACGGGTGGGGGTAGCAGGAATGCTGGTGGAACGATATCTCTCCGTGTAGCTCGGTATGACGACCGAGGATGAGGCGATATATCCTGAAGAGAGGGGGCTCGCGATTTGAACTTCGAGGGTGGCTTTTCGGACGGCAGGGAACCGCCACGTCGACAGACCTTCTCGTTCGTCTCTTTCAAATCTGGCAGTGCGGCGTAGCCTGCACACGGCAGCGGGCGGGCCTGCGCCACGGAATCACGGAGCCAGTCCGGCGTCACTAAAGCCTTTCTTTTCTGTGTGTTGTGTTCATCAGTGCCTGGTCAAATGTACTGCATACGATTTCACAAGAAGCGAATTCGACAACTGACCGCGAGGTTCCAATCAAGATGGCGTTCCAGGCGCTTGCGCATTCCAATCGCAGTGATTACGATATCTGCTTCATCCGGGGAACTGACAACGACCGCGTCCGCCTTCTCCGCGACATCAAAGATCTCAGATATCTCTGCGTGCGAAAGCTTGGCTTGAAGGATGAAGATGCGATGAGAGGCGAGGATTCCGGGCGCCCCTTTGGCGCGCTTGGTGGGGCGCTGGGGTGAACCCTCTTCAGCCGATCTCCAGGAAGGTGAGGGAGAGGGAGAGCTGGCATGCTTTGACGCCATTCATCTACGATGGTCCTATTACTGAGGACTCGACGGCATGAGAGCCCCCACAATTACAGCATGTGGAAACCATGGCGGCCCGAGCATCCGTCGAGCGTGCCTCTCGTGTTGGCGTGTTGATTCTGTTGAACCTTCCGAGTCACCGTGCGCTCAGGCTTCAAGTTGATACACGATCCAGCGATGCTGAAATTCACCACCATCTCCCTTCACATGTTCTCATTGGGGGGTAATAGTAAGTCATAGTTTTCGTCATGCTCTTTGCCCTACCTCCATCTGCTCCTGTCCGCCCGGTGACATGTGGGGTGCAAAGGCCGTGATGGAAGTTCCTGAAATCTGGACTGGACTAGTTCGAAGTTCGAAGGATAGCAGGAATTAACACGTGTTTGCATTCACCATGAGCCGCTGACCCCCGGTCGATAGACACGAGGACCTGCGGTCTGAGCTCAATTCGTATCGGTTTCAAGTTCTTCCAACAGGTTGAAGTTCTCAGGAACCCTTGGTTGTTACTATACGTAGTATCTCGTATCCACAGCCTCGACATTTGGCCCATCAACCATGATATAGCTCAGCAAGCAAGTTTACACTTGAGCTCATCGAGCGCTTTGATGTCCGCGGCAGGAGGTTATCATCATAGAGGAATGTAAACTGAGTTCTGATCCCTCAATCTTCAGCTTCTGTTCTCCGTCATTTCGTCACGGTACTCCCTAAATCGTGGACTAGTCTTCTACGTCATGTCCCACCGGGCTCACTAGAGATCCACTGTACATTCCACATCTCGAATGGGGCAACACTCAAGTCTGTCGCCGTTGGTTCGGGACCACGCATTCACCGCAAACATGGTTAAATTCAGGGGTCCGGCGAGACGGGTTGGCAAGCGATGCGGAAAGTGCTCAGTCCCTGTGCGAGCGTCGCGCTTCCCTCACTCACACACTGTCTGCTAACTGCAGATAACCGATTCGGGGGAACCAGATGAATACATCAAGCGTACGTCACTTGGAGAAATGTGTGTCCCTATTATAGAATACGTCTCTCATTACCGGGACATGTGCGACGCACGCACCCACTTAACGCCGTCGCCAGGAGAGAAGAGTTCATAGGTCGTCGAACGTGCTGTGATGGGGTTCATATAGCGATATGATATGTTCGGGGATCGCACCTGTGGGTTAAGAATGCCTTAGCTGTCAGGGATCAGGGATGCGAAGTGCCCATCCGCACACCGCATGCTGTATAATGTGTGTATATAGTTGCGGATATAGCTAAATAAGAAAGAGATTATTCATAGTGTTGATGGGCAAATGGCCGACAAGCCCGAGTGCACGGGCCAGTTCAATGTATAACTTGGGAACGATGTCAACTGCTCGTCAGAACATGGCTTGTAGAAGATGTGACTGCCGGAATGCCTTGGCTTCTTCGTTGCCAATGTCGTCCAAGATGGTATCTTGGACTGCTGTCATGCCGAGATGCCAGGATCACAATGTTTCGACGCAAGCAAGGCCTGTGTGATTGCTTGCAGCCAATGCTGTTGAAGGAGGGCTCTTAGACAGTGAGTGAAGTGGTGTCACAGAGTGCCGTGTTGTTTGGATAGTACCTTGCTAATTGCTATGTGCAACGGCGTCATCAACGAGCGGGCGCTTACGTACGTTGTATATTGTCCTGGTGAGGGTGCTTTGAACGTGCCCGCGAAGCGGCCGCGGTCTCGCTTGTTGTCGAGTTGACAACCTCATTGTTGACTTCAGCGTCGTTTACTACTGTATGTTTAAAACACAGTCCTTTTGCTACCCAATTCATTCGAAAATTGTCTTGCATCAGGAAAACCCCACATTTGCTTTTTTGCACCTCTTCATGCTTTTTATCAAAAAAGTAAAAAAATAAAAGCTATGCCCTGAGGACATAGTTTTTTTTACACAAAAAAGCACAGAAAGTAAGTAAATGAGGGGATTTCCTGATGTGTATTCTGTTGCCTGTGACTGTTTTCCTCTTGGTTTTCCTTGGAGGATAATTTCGAAGCGGTTATCCCCAACCGCAACAAGCCAACAACCTTCCCTTGCTCTACCCATTAGCACTATCCGAGGAGGCTGTGATAGCGCGAGGAGAAGCTTCAAAGATGGGAAAGATGATGCAGAGTTCATCACCTTCCGCCGCTATGGACACTGGTAGGCGATAGAATCATCGGATCGGCACGTCCGGTCACGACTCCGGTGCGACACCGCAGAAACACGTGTCTCAGGCTCATCACATGCCCTTCTTGGTTACCCGAACTTATCGCAGAACACAGAACACCCTAAAGGGCACCGCTCTCAGCGTACGACACACAACACGAGATGCAGTCAGATGATACGGGTAGACGATCAGGACATTACAAAGGGGTAGCGACACTGAGGCCTTGACGACACTGCGGCGGCGTGACTGCGCCGGACTGGGTCAAGTGCTCTCCCGTGTTCGTTGGAAGTCCGGAGCGACGGCCTAACTCTTAACGAGGTCCACCACACAGTGAGGAATCTATCGTAGGATTGTAAGACAATGCAGAATCATGTCGTCTCAACGTGTCTGGGTGCGGTGTTCACCGTGTTCGGCGTTCGCGGGTCACTCGGGCTGGGGTCAGTGCATGTGGGTGCACACCACCGGAAGTTCTAAGTTGGATGAACGCACTGCTATTGTGCGCTGGGTTAGTTACAATGCAAACAGCACTCATGCCCGCTGTGTCTATTGGGTTGAGAAGGGCAAGGTGTCAGTGGAGCATGGCATCAGATTCACGGCAGGTTTCACCACCACCACCACCATCTCCATTCCATCTCCCCTTCCACTTCAACTCACAGATAAGCACTCACAGTACTCACCACTCGCCTTTGTGCCGAGCACTCGTGTCCGCATCGCCGAGCATTCGAATTTGTATCACGTCCTATCATGCGCCAGCGAGGAGTCGTGCCAGCTCTGCATCCTCGTTCCCCCTCGCCTGTAACCTTTCTTTACTTCTTGTGTCCCCTAGGATCGCCATGAAGGCTCGAAAGGGACGATTAGGGCGGCTGGCAGGCCCTTTTATCAAAGGCGCATTATAGAGACGATGCCAAGAGGGATTCACCTCCAATCTTACCACTCGCCACGCCTGCTCTGCTGCCATCCAACTAATCACTCGCCATGGCTTTCATGCTGGTTACTCATACAAATTCTGCCCTAATGCCAGCGATAACAATATCTGCCCATGCGCTGATGTCGGGAATGACATAGGTCACCTACAAAGCTACACCATTCACCATGTCCTCCTTGATTGTCACCTACTTGACACACATCGTCAAAAGTTCTTCCCTCCGAACCCCCAACTACTATATCTTCAGCACTGAATCTGGAGGACGCGACTTCCTACATGCTTCTCAAGCCTTGCTTCGCCCACTACCACTGAGACCTGACCCACCCTGAACCCACACCGGACACTGGTTCGCATGCCGATACCTTTTTAATATATGCCTCCTTTCTGCAGTGCTGTATCCCTTGATCATTTCACCTTCCAGTATTACCTATTACCTTACAGATGTGGAGTAGTATATGATGATGCACCTGGATGTCTTGTAGCTTAGGCTGGGGACAATAAACATCAATCCAAAAAAAAAAAAAAGGGCGGCTGACAGGACTGAAATGGAGGGGTAAGGTTGATATGGGCCTTATCGGATCTTGATATGGCGTCTACAACAACCGGGAATTCTCCGATCAAAGGAGATTAGATGTTCAAGTTTTACCTCCGACAAACAAGTGTTCCGACCACGAATACAAGATGAGTTTGAAGGAGATTTGGCCTTATTGAGTGCCTTGCGCAGCTATGTATTTGTATCTGCATCTCCACGTTACTGGATTTTAGGGTGTCTGCAGGCCAGGTGGCACGCGGGGTCCATGCCAATATGATGGTATGTTTTTAAATTTCTATTATCTAGCTCCTCGAAGTTATCACCTACTGGCAGCGCATAACCACGCGTAAGTCCTTGATTCTCTTTATATCATCGTCGGCCGGAGAGCGACTCGTATGCTGTTATGTCGCTTGTTGCTATGCTATACTGCAGTCTGGCACAGGCAGAAACACAAGATGTTTACCATCCATCCAAGGTTGGTACATAACGACTTGGTCACACGACCGCGGATGAGACCGTGGTGCCGTCCGATGCTGCAAAGCTGGCCGTGAGAATGCACCCGATGATATTTCGGAGTTAGGCGAAAACCCCATTTCCGCGGCGTCATGCTGTTGCTGTCGTCCCCCAAGAGCAAGGTTGAGTTGACGGAAGTCGGGAGTCGGGACGAGTGTGCCGAATGTGAGCCGTAAGAAAAGATGCTTTGCCCGGAAGAACCACGAAATTAACGTGATGTTACATACGGGGACAAGATTTGTCGAGATCGCGAAAACGGTAGGCGAAGCAACGGTAACGAGATGCGAAGTTCAGAGTAGTGTATCCAAGGCGATCGATGAGCCATCTGACCACGAGAGCCGTGAACAAGGCCGAGTCTACGAGCTAGTCATGCCAAAAGGGTCATCACACCTTCCGTGAGGGGTTCCGGAGGAAGAACCATGTCGTACCACTGGACGAAGATGCCGAAGTACACAAGCCCACAGTAAGGTCTCTGGATCGGTGAAAATGGTGCGTATCTCCGAGGTAAACCAGGCAGAGTGAGCCATATCCACCAGTACAATCACCTCCCTCTCAGTCCCATGTGGAAACAGGCCTGAGTGCGAGACGAGGACATAAAGATCAGAGCGCGGATGGCCAACGTTGATGACCCCTTCGCTGACGACCCGACATGTTCGGCCAAAGAAGAAACTACGATGCTAAACCATTGAAATTGGGGTTCTAAACGTGTACGTCCAACCATGCCTGGACGTTCAGCACACTGTCGACTGGATAGCTTATAGTAGCCAGGGTAGTGTACCAAATATTCAACTATTTGACAAGAATATTGGTCGATTGCTTGGGTGGGTGGCTTTGAAGGAGTGTGAGACAGACAAAACGATTTGCAGGTCATCGGCCCTGCGATTGAGCGTTAGTTACGAAGGCACCGGGGAACACAGAGCTCCATGGATATTGCGATAATACACATCGATTAATACAACTAGCGGGAAATCTTACCTCAGTCTCACCTACGCGAGACGCACGCTAATGAGGTCAACTCCACAGGCATGAGGTGCAACAGGCAAGCATTATCTTATCATAACCGCAACTAGGAAGGCATCTTGAACGCCTCAATCGGCAAAAGTGGTTAATCGATGGTCGTGAACAGGAACTGGAGATGACACGTCCCTAGCGTCAGCCATGTCCGTTAACAAAGCAGCACCGATAGATGCTAGAAACTTAGTTAAGCACTTTTGAAAAACCTTGGCCTCAAAGTGCGCACTCTCTCAAGCCAAAGAGCGGTGAAATGAGGCATGGTGTGAAGTCAGGGAATATTTACCAGGTGAGATCGAACCAATGTGAGAATTCCTGCTGCACTCTGTGAACTTTGGGACAAGTTGAAGGAATAGGTCTCAAGAGAAGAACAACAATCTTGCTACTTGACTAGTTACCCTGTCTGGGATATTCGCAGACGGACATAGGCTAATCTAGGGCTGCGCGCCGTCACCGTACAGTACGGCTTTACGGCCGTACTGTACGGGTCCCGTACCGTACCGTCCATGGCTTGGATGTACCCTTCAACGGCCGTACAT
>Ga0307510_10003651_pt1 | contig 17967 bp, 19 predicted proteins | sample 12_EM_MG_FD_207224 | JGI IMG/M metagenome (GOLD analysis project Ga0307510, IMG submission 207224) | Populus trichocarpa ectomycorrhiza microbial communities from riparian zone in the Pacific Northwest, United States - 12_EM | ecosystem: Host-associated > Plants > Roots > Unclassified | place...
ATCCGAGTCCGGGTTCTAGTCCGTGTCCAAGATCTAGTGGGTGGCTTGGAGCTGCCTAGCTGGTCCAGTTACCGCCGCGGACTCCGTGAGTGCCACCACCTATGGACTGCCAGAGAGCGCATCTTGCAGGGGTCATTGGCGCTTTGGCTGCAGATTGGTCTGATTGGACAAGGGACACCGCTCCTTTATTGCTCTTGGTGTGCTATATTCCGTAGTAACACCTCGCAGTAACCTCACAGATCAGTTCTCGTGTATGCACTGAAAGGAAGGCAAATGCAGTATCCTCAGAAACTAGCTCCGCGAGCCGTTCCGTTTAACCTCTGAGCTCGAGCCGGCCTCACATCGCACGCCTTCCTGACCACGTGACATGTCTCGATGCGCCCGACAAAGCCCGGCGCGTCCAACTTCTCACCCTCATCGTCCTGCACCTGCACGCATCGCCTCCGACCCTTCGTCTTTCACCCTTCTTTCCACGTGATTGGCTCTTTCCCATTTGCAACCAGGTTTACCTGCTTGTCGCACCTCAATCCTTACGGCCAAAGACTCGCGGATCGCGCAACCATCCTCGGCCGACGTCAAAGTACAAAAAGCCCGCGGCTCCACGGAGGACATGTCGTTCACGGCCCCTCGGAAGTCGGGTCCCGGTCTGGACCATGTCTGTGTCGAGAAAGCTTCTCACTGTTATAGGCTCATTAAGGCTACCCTTCGTACGTTTATCTATCCCCTTTTGCTTTAGACGTTCCACCCTCCATCTCACAACTTCCTATTATCTTACTTTAGACTTTTTACTAGCAAATGACGCCGCCCTCTTTTCACCCTTGTTATCTACTCGCTCGACGTCATGCACGTTACTATTATTCAGCAAAAATTCCTGCATTTCGGACACTGCTACTCCTTGTCTACATCGCCGTGCGGGTTTGTCGCCGGCGGTACCATCTTGGTTCGTCTTTTCACTCCCCCCCCCCCCACCACTGCGCGCACAGTATTTGTCTCTTACCGTGTCGGCCTTGCGTATATAAATCCCCGCGCCTGGCCCCGTCAAGGGCAGACAGTCGCGGCCCCACTTTCCCTCTTCTTGTTTGTGTGCTCTCGACTCTCGCCCAACCGATAGACGACAAACTGATGTGACGAGCTGTCGTTCATCTTTTGGCTTTGCGATTCGTACGTTTCCCTTCTCTTGGCGTATTCTTACCTTCGCAGATCGTGTCGCCCTCGCCGATGGACTTGCGACTCCCGACGCACCTTCCGCTTCTCATCGTTGTGTCCTCCTCAAGCCTTTCTCCCTATCGCGCGCTTCCGATCCCTCTGGATCGCGGCCTCTTCTCCTCGGATCTCTTTCTCTCTGCACTCACTTGCTAGGTCTCTCCAACTTGGCAGCTTACAGCACACCACGTACACCGTCACGGGTGCCGTATATCAGTGACATACGTCGCATCAAGGCCTCGATGTGGTATATTAGCGTGCACGTCCCCGACACACCTCAGGAGGACATGAGGTGGTATCAGGGTCACATTGTTGACATCATTCTCATAGCTCATAGAATTGACTATCTGAGACAAAGGAGGCGCAGTCGAAAAGGGATGGAAACAATAAAGTAGGTGATTAGGATAGATGGCATAGTACTATATATGTGTGAAGGCATCATTCGTGTGAGGGTCAGATGAGTCAGACAATTGAGGAAGGGAGGCGTCCTCGTCCATGACGTGCTGAGCCTGGGACCCGACACTGCCCCGCCGCGTTCCAAAAATATGGACGATAGGTGGCGAATTTGGCGCCACAGTGACTTGCAATCTCCACCACGGGCCTCTCTGTAATGCATCTTCAGTTTGTCCCTCCAGTACTGTAAAGCCTATCTGCGCCTTACCATGTCTCATCCATCCATCTTCTCAATTGCAAAGCAAAAAATGGCCGGCCGTCCCACTCCTTTAATCTCCTGTCCTGCATAACCCCAGCACAAGAGTGTGTCGTGTGGTTGTACGCGCTCCGCAGTCCTATGATTACCCCATGTGGTGAGCCACGGACATTGCTCTAATGTCATTTGTACAGGTCCCTGATGCAGTTCGACTAGACCACCTAACCCGTGAACCTCGTGTCAAGCAACATATTCGCCTCTCACCACATTGTCACGAGGTGACGTGCCCTACATGACGTGCCCAATTTCCAACAAGTTGTGAATTCCTAGTCATCACCCATTATCGTTCTGTTTCTCTCACTGGCAGCAATCACACAGTCCCGGCCGACTTGTTCATCATACAGGAGAGTTTCTACGCCCTTATTTCTCCCGCTCTTCGTCGCGTTTATTTGGAAGATGGGAAAGGCCGTAGCCTGGCGGTAATTGGCAACCTCACGTTGGAGATCGCCACCCTTAAAGCACGTGTCGTGACTCTCAAACGCGAAAAGAAATCATTTTCAAAGGGTTCGTTGTCAGCACGTAAGGCTGATTCTCTCCTTACTTTGACGACACGTGCTGCACGCCTCGCGCCCGACACAGCAAACCGGGAGGCACAAGTCTCATGGAAGAACCGAAGAAGCGCATGTTGCCCTTGACAGCCTCAGGACATAAGAAAAATATGTGCAGCACCTGGAAGAGCTCGGGGCTGAGTATGAAGCTCTCAATTCCGGTGAGTTACGGAGATACTCTTGTTAGGTAGATTCACTAATCCTGTTTAATATGCCAGGGGCCTGAATTCTTCCCACTGTAATATGCATGAAACGCACGAGTGACCTGGCCGACCTCGACGACCGTCTTTGGCCAACATCGAGCCCTCGTCTCAGGGAACGGATCTCCCTTTCAAGGGTTGCCCTATCAGGCCATTTCCAAAGCGCACGAAACGCTAGCATGTGTTGAGCTTGATTGATCTTGGGCGCGCGAGCGTCTCACTTATTCTTCTCATGCATTCCTTTTGGTGGAAAGCCACTTGTGACCACCACGATTGTCTGAAAGAGACTGCCTTCCATAAGTCATGCCATGTCACTTGTGATCCTTGCAGGGATCAAAACATACGTTCGCAGACTCAATGATCTTCACGAAGCGACATGACCCAGATGATGCGACCCATTCACCACAGGTATAGCCTTCTTCACGCTCAGCAGTCTCTATCCCGTCTCCTGCTGATTCAGGCCTCTTTCTTTGCCAGCCACAGTCCCATGGTTCGTCTTCGAGAGGGCGCGGTCCTCATTTGGTTTGGTGGAGGACGAGATTCGCGTAGACGTGTACTATATGCGGCGTTGCTGGAGCCTGATGGGTATGGGTGGTATATGCGGGTCGCGAGGCATGGTTGGGGACTCCAAGTACGCGAATCATGACATATCCCCTTGTTGTATTCATAATGTTTGTAAAGACTATTTATTGAATTCATTTCCCAAGATATGGTACATACATGCGTAGTCCGGTACAAGGACACAGGCCAAACAGGGATACTTGCCTATAAAGGATTGGGAGCATTGATCAAGGGGATATGCATGTTCAACGGACAGGGACGGCATACCAGATATAATGCTGTCAGCATTGGAAGGATGAATAACGAAATTGGACGGACGATGGTACCAGGGTCCTTGGATGCACGGAAAATGAGACGGAACTATGAGCACAGCATGACACGACAGCATTGAACCTTGGTTACGAGAATGGAAGCGAGCGACGGAGAGCACTGCTCGAGTCCAGCGGGCGTCCAGCGGATGGTGCGTTGCGCGACGCGACGCCGAGGCGAAGCACCGCAGCGCAGTCGGTAGGGTTCTGCTTTGCGTGGCGCACCAGTTGGAGCGCGATGCCCCATGGCCAGGGAACAGCGACGACGGCGTGACCGCGCTTGTTGAAGATCGTTTGCGGCACAGCATGTTGGTGCTGCGTCAAGGCGTAGAAAATCGGGTCGTATTTGCGTCCTTGTTGGCTGCGAGATGATGGGAGCAAAATTAGAGAGAAAGCGAGTCAGAGGTCCGGGAGTCATGCCGCACTCGAGTGCCCCAGGGAAGCGCCACATTTGCGTGGTCGTTCATCCAATCTGCGCCGAGACCGAACTCACGAGTGGTCTCAGCGATACAGGTTCGAAGTCGTTGATCTGCATCGGGAAAACCGAGGGCGCAGTACTCGAATACGAAGGAAGGGTAGGATGTGGTCGATGTCTTGGGTGCTCTCGCGGTGGGAGTTGGACGGGTGGAGGACCGTGACGGCTCCGCCGTGCGCGACGAGGCACACCTGGCACCGGAAGGAGAAGTACAGCCTCTTGGAGGGATCGGAGAGCGCTTGGGTGAGCAAGTTGCGCGTAAGAGGAACGTCGTTCATGTCTTTCAGAGCAGGAACGGTGGGAAGCTGTGCTAGCGGTACTGTCGGCGGCACCGACACGGGCACACGGATGAAGGAAAAAGACGGGGCAGGAATCACTGTCGCTGTCCGTACAGGTACAGATTGGGGAAGGTAGAGTGCGCCATTTTGGAGGGGGGGATGAGGTGGGAGGACGTTGAAGTAGAGAGGGGCTAGGTTGGAGTGGGGTTACAGTGGTGATATGGCGACGCGAGGAGATATGGTAGTGCGGTGAGGAACGGGCCCAGTGAGGAAGAGGAAAGGGGAGGAGGAACAGAGGACGCGGAGTCATCATACTGCTTGAAGTGGAAACCTGCCCAGACCCTAACCCAAATATAGGTGTATGTCGTCGCGATCCTGCAGTGCCAGCACTCAGGCTGTCTTCGCCTTGCTGTCTCGCGTAGTTTTTTCCATTTCACCGACTTGTTATCGTTGGCCGAATACTTCTGTTTCCTCTAGGTCTTTCCCGTCCCTTTTCGTCTGGCCATATTCGGCAGTCAACTACCTGAAGACCTCTCAGAGCCTCATCACCTCGCTGACTCCCTTTGTCTACTTCTGACCTCGGACAACGTCCTCGCACTTTTCTCACTAGCTGCCAGTGCATCAATCGAACAAGGTCTGTACAAGGGTCGACCGACTGCAGGAATACTCAAGCTCCTTCGGCTCCGAATCGGGTAACGTGAGTTCTGGATACTCGATTACCTTTCTCAGCGCAAACGGGGGGGTTTATTGGCACAAGAAGCACCACCGTTTGTAGTCGGCTTCGTCGGGCGTGCATCGCATCAAGGACTGTACTTTCACATTATTCCCATAGAATTGTGTATCTAAGACAAAGAAGGCGCGGTTGAAAAGAGACGCAAACAATAAAGTAGGTGATCAATGAAGATGATATGGTACTACTGTATATATGCGTGGAGGCACCATTCGTGTCAATCGTGGGAGGTCAGATAACCAGCCTGAGTAAGGTTGGCCTCCTCGTACATGATGTACTGAGCCTGGGACCCGACACAGCCCCGCCGCGCGCCAAAAAGAAGGATGATAAGCTGATTCGCGGGGTTTTACTGAGCGGCCAGCACTCTGACGGATTTGGGGCCATCGCGATCACCCGCGCGTCTTTTTAGTCAATACGCAATTGTTTGCATGTGGTCGGTTCATTGTCCTTCCGGTGCTACTGTATAAAGCCCATCATCATGTCTCATCCATGCCAAAGCAAAAGACGGCCGGCCGCCACACTCCTTTGATCTCCTATCCTCCATAACCCCAGCACAAGAGTGTCTCATGCACCATATCACCGCTCGATTCTGCCACACCTTTGAACGCAGCAGGCGTCGTGACGACCTGTCCCATGTCTGCGACGACCAAAACCACCACCGCCGTGAGCCCGATGTCGCCTAAGCTGCCCGAGGCGTCCATGGACTGTGACTCTCCAAGTCCACAACAACAACAACAGTGCGCGCGACGCGGAGTTGAACAAGTAAAAAGTCCAGCAATCCCGTAGTTACCTATGGTGAGCCACGGATATCGCTCTAATGTCATTTGTCCTGATGCAGTTCGACCAGACCGCCTCACTCGTAAACCTTGTATCAAGCGACATATTCGCCTCTCCCGGCATAGTCACAAGGCGACGTGTCCTACATCCCGTGCGCGATTTCCAACAAGTTGTGTACTCCTACTGTAGTCATCACGCATTGTCATCATTCTGCTGACCTCAGCAATAACAACCCCGGTCGACTTGACCATCATACAGAAGACATATCACGTCCATACTTTACCCGCTCTTCGTGGCGTTTATTTGGAAGGTGGGGAACACCGTAGCAGGGCGGTAATCGACGACCTCAAGTTGGAGATCGTCACCCCGAAAGTACGTGTCGTGACTCTCAAAGCGAAAAGAAATTCTCATCAAAGGGCTCGTTGGCAGCACCCAAGGCTGCTTCGCGACTTACTTCGGCGAAACGTGCTGCGCGAATCGCCTTCGACAAGGTGAACCAGGAGGCACGACTCTAGTCAGAAAGGGTGAAAGGAGCGCATGTTGACCTCGACAGGGCAAATGGAGAAACATGCCTCGCGAACCAGGGTCTGGAAGAGCTCGTGGTTGAGTGTGAAACTCTCAAGTCCCGGTGAGTTACAGGAAGTTTTTGGTACGTAGGTTGACTAACCCCGTTTAATGTGCCAGGGGCGTGAATTCTTCCCCTGTAATATGCGCGAAACCCACAAGTGACCACGCCGACTTCGACGACCGTCTTTTGGCCAGTATCGAGCCCTCGTCTCAGGGAATCGATCTCCTCTTCAAGGGTCGCCCTATCAGGCCATTTACAAAGCACGCGAAACGTCAGCCTATGTCGAACTTGATTGATCTCTGGACGCACAAACATCTCACTCATTCTTTCCGCACTTGCCTTTTGGTGGAAAGCCAATTGTGACCACCACGATTGTCCGTAGGAGAGTGCCTCCAATCAGCCAGGCCACGTCGCTCATGATTCTTGGATCAAAACGCGCGTTCGCAGATCCATGATCTTCACGAAGCAATATGCGCCATATGGTGCGCCCCATTCAGCACAAGTATAGTCTTATTTACGCTCATGCGGTCTCTATCACGTCTCCCGCTGATTCAGACCTCTTTCTTAATCAGTCATTCCGGACATGTCCGTTGCCCCCTTCATTTCTCCTTTATTCCGTCAAGGCTTTCTCAGAGACAGGGTCGACTCAAGCCACTTGTGGTGTCAGTGACGGAAAAGGTGAATGTGGAAGTCGCGACGCCCATGGCATGCGCGTTGGTGTCCTCAGGTGCGCCGTGAATCGCTGAGTTGCGGTGCAGTATTAGTGCTCGCCCTACCTCTGATGAGAGCGCGGACCCGTCGTTTCCGACATGTGACACGTGATCGTTCTCCCTTCTGAGGACGCTGCTACCCGTTGAAGCTTCGTTAGGGATCATCGAAGTTTGCGATCGGCCGCAAATGCAAAATCTAACGAGCGATCATGCCTACGAGTCGAGAGATGGCCTCCAATATTAATGTTTGCTTTCCTCCCCATCCCTTTTCCCGATCGTACGCACCCTATCAAACCAATGGCGAAATGTTCCAAAACACCGACCCCCTTGTGCGGTGTCCCTGCACCGGACTGTTGTCAAGTACAGCTACCTCAAGGATCCCGTCCTCTGTCAGTTCGCCCTCCGGATCCTCTTCTTCACCCTGGTCCGCTCCGCGCGCGCACGTGCCATATAGACGCAGGCCATGTGATTTTGGGGTAAGAAACTTATTCTCTATCGCCATGTGGTAGTAGTAGTGGAGACGAGGTCGATAACATGGAGGACGTCCATCCTACTCGCCTTCCCATCCGAACGTCCAGGCGCGCCTGTTTCCACCATCCGTATCCTTGAGCGATCCGAGAAGCTCCGTGCAGTCGTCCTTGACACCTAGCAGTTGCTACCCCACGTTTCGTATGTCCTTAACCATGGCTCACTCGAAGAGCTCTGCACGGAGGACTCGGACCAGGGCTCCGCGCTATCACCGACCAAGATGCCCGAAGTTATTCTGCTCGTCTTTATGCCTGGCGACAAGTCAAATGCAGTACTTGTCGTGGCAGTTGAACCTGGCTTCACGCTGCGGTTCCGCCATGACTCGAAGACAGAAATAGCGATTGAGTACAAGCACCATCGTGGCGCGTTACTATCCTTCTACGTGTCGACACCGCCGCAATCACAACACAACGGGGTGTCGGGGCTGATTCCGGAGGAGCTCAGAAGGAGACCCCATGGAGGTCACCAAGCCGATGATAGTCGATCGTCTACCACGTACGGAGTGGACTGGTTTCTGGCGTTGCTATGACAACTGGACTCTGTTGACATCTTCGCGGACATAATCACACACTCCATCGATGTATCATTATCCTTTGATGTGTGAGCATTACCTTCTCACCGGGATCTTTCTATGTTCTGATCCCTCTCTTTGTTCCATTTGACTACTATCTCCCTTTCTATTCGTCCCTTCGAAGTACTAGATCCCTTATATTCATTCACTGTTGACACTCTCGCACTGACAACAGTATCTCCAATTTGCTCATTATTATTGAATCCTCTGAATCTGCTGTACTACTAGTAACCGCATCGTTCATTCTCACTTTGTGGTAGTGGTAGTCTGCGGCTCAGTCCCTCAAAGTCATCTTTTTTCTTAAATTAGTGTTTATTGTCCCTGACTATGCAACAAGATATGTCTGTGCCTATCATCGTAACTACTACGAGCCGCTCAAGGTACAATAGAAGTAAAAGGTAAAGGTTTGGTGCAGTATGGAGGGGGTGCGACCAAGCGCTTAGGTAATGAGGGATGGCACAAGCTATCGAAGTGAAGAAATCACGGTGGTTCCTTCGGCCGCAGCGGGCGCAGCCAAAGGAACGCCTGGGAGGCAGGTGAGGAGGCGTAGAAGAGGGGAGGCATGGGATCAAACCGACGGCCCGGTTCCACCTGAGAGGAGGGACGTGACGAAGGAGTGTGACCGAGGTGGCGGCATAAGTACTAGCCACGCCGCCGGCCCGCAATGAGCCTGCAGGGCCGGTGCCGGACCGGGGCAGGGGGCAAGGGATGAGGTGGAAGGGGAAGGGGGGTTGCCGTGACGAGGCAAGGTAGAAGGTGGCGTGGGCCGCAAGGGTCAAGGGTCCGAAGACCCGACTGGCCAGCCCGAGGGAAGGAGGAAGAGGGGGGTTGACGCGATCAAGGACCCGCCAAAGGTTGGAAAGTCGAAGGAGGAGGGTAGAAAGGAGGGAATGTGAGCACGCAAGGTCGTGCGCATGTGAGTAGGTGTGGTCCGAGTCCAGGGACACAAGGAGAGCATTGAGGATGAATTGGATGCGGTCGAAGAGGGGGAAGGAAATGAGGAGTTCTGAAAAGATTTCCCGGGATTCTTCCGGGAGGTGCATGCGAGTATCGAAAATGCCTTCGAATGATTGCGAAGCACGAGGTGGTGAAGGTGAAGGGTGAAGGGGTAGGGCCGAGGGCCCAAAAACATGCGGATGGGGCGTTGCGTTGTCAGCTCCTGAAGGTTGAGGAAGGAGGTGAGCCGTTGGACGATGTCGGTGAGTCGTTGTGGAAGGGCGACTCTCTTGGCCGAGAAGAGAGACCCAAGGGCTAGGTTAAAGGTGGCGAGGAGGGAATTTGAGAGGAAGTGGACACGTTGAGGGACCCGAGCACAAAAGAGGAATTCAATGAAGCTGTCTTACTCTTCAAGCTTCAAGGTCAAGAGGAGGGTCGGCCGCTGTCGAAGACACAGGGTCCATCGACAGCGGCACAAAATACGAGGAAGGAGTGAGAATCACCAGTGGAGTAAGGTAAGAATTTACAGGGATGGTGGTAGTTGCTTGTGGATGTGCGCTCTAAGTCGTCGAATGGATAGGATTCGGCTCCCGAGCCCTGTATTATCGCCTCCATATCTTTTCCTGTCCTGAAACCTGTCGGACGGTTGGGTCTGCTTGTTTACTCCCTGAGAGACAACCTAAACGTTCCAGAGACGTACGGGCTTTACTTTACCTCATAGCCGGAAGGGAAACCTTGGTATGGATGGGGCGTCCGCTAGTTCTTGCGTAGTAATTAGGTGAGATACTCGTTAGGTGAGCACGGAAGAGGTGGAGCGTTGCCATTGGAAGGAAAGATGGTTGTCCTTGTCGCAAGGAAGCCACGACCGTCGTTGATATCGTGAGCGTGGGAGACAAAAATTCGAATGTCACTACAATTGACTTTGTGCTGCTCACCTTGGCAATTCTTTTGTGGTATCTCGGAGAATAGTTGGCACACGTTCTGTTGTCAACGCAGAGCGCAGCAGCGTAGCACAGGGGGAGGACGAGGGCTTTGGGTGGCCGAGCGTTCGTCATTGTCGTCCTGATTTACTCACCAGAATTTTGAGGCTGAGAGGCTGTTGGAAGCCAAGACTAGGCCCGTTCCAACACGGTGGGGGAGGGGGAAGTGCTTTGTCATGTTTGGAGCGTATTCCTTTAATCTTCGCGGCCGATGTCCTGCTCGACTACCACCAGGCAATTTGCATCAGGGGAATATGGTGACCTATCATTGGGATTTGGCGGTCCGGAAGTCCTAAAGTAGGCGTCTCTTAATCGAGAAGAGATCGCCGTGGTCATTCTGCAGTCATATGGTCAACGAAAGGTCGTTACCGATTGGATGACTTACTACTCTAGTAGTGTGGTGACCCTGGGATAGGTCCGGGTTTTGGAACATGTTGCACGGGCAAGTCGATTGTTGTGTCATCAGACATGTAGATGCTGTACTGACAAGCCCAAGGGCTGTGATGACGAGCGCCGATGGAGGACATCTGGTTGTCAGTTGTCCTTTCAGATACGCGGCACGACCCGTCCAAAACCTAACCCAAACATTTGGTGAACCCTCGGCCCGTGTCACGTGTCACGTTCATGGCTGGCCATGCAGCATCCTCGCCTTCGCCTTCGATTGCTGTCCCGGCCCGTGTAATTATTGTAATTCACTGCCTTCGTATCGCCGGCCGAATACTACATCTCTATGTCTTTTCTGTCCGCCATTTGGCTGGTCACAGTAAACAGTCAACTACCCGAAGGTCTTCTCTGTTCACAGAGCCTCATCGTCTCGCGATATCCCTTAGAGAGTCCCTTTATCTACTTCTGGCCTCTAACAACATCCTCATGGATTCCTCACTAACTGCCCGTGCGCCAAGCTACAAACACGATTGCGCTCGACCCAAACTCACCCCTATCTGTTTCTTTCCGTCTGTTACGTAACACAGCGAAGGACTGACCTTTGCCCAGACCCCTTTGCCCAGACCCTTTCACCTACCACAGCATCCCACTACCTCAATATCGTTTCCTCACAACCAACCAATTCCTCCTCTCCAGACAACTTTTTTCTCACATTTTAGTATGGCTGACCAGTCAGTATCATCTCGCCTCCGGACGCTTTTCGAGTTGGCTCTCCAAGATTACGAAATAAACACAAAAATATCATTGGCAAAGCACCCACTCGCTCAGAAACTCGAGAACTGCCATTCCATCGAGTCGATTACTACCCTTCTTCATGATCAAGGGGGAACCTTTGGTGACTTTCAAGGAAGAGATAGGATAATGAAATCAATTGGGAGGACAGTTTCGTTCCTATATAAGCTTTCGGACACCACTGCACTCCGCAATGGTATCGGCCTGGTACGTCAGAAAACGCTGATGACGGTCTTACATGTATTTGATAGTCATCTACAGGCATTTTCACCTGCGGAGGCATTACGCACTGCGCTCGGAGTCTTACTCGCTGTATGCCTTCCTTAAATTCCTTCCTCGCATATTCGTTGTGACACCTGAGTCCACCAGGCGGCCAAGGGCATGGTTGAGAGTTACGACGCACTCGTCGACTTGCTTGAGGCTATCGGACATATTCTTCAACGTCTCGATATATATACGGAGATCCCTCCAACGCCTGCCATAGACGAGCTAGTAGTCAAAATAATGGCGGAGCTCCTCTCCGCCCTTGGATTGGCCACAAGAGGGCTCAAACAGGGACGTCCGAGTGAGTCCTTTCTCGCGACATATTTCATATTATCTAACTCGGCGCAACGCAGAAGAATTCCTACAAGGGATTTTTGGAGGGGACAAGCATACCGAAGCGGTCCTCCAAAGGCTGGATCGGCTCACACTGGACGAGGCTCGAATGACTGCAGCAGAGATTCTCAAAGTTGTCTACGGTCTTGTCCAAGACATGAGTAAGCAAACATGCTGTACCTGTCCCTCACTGGCTATTGAGTAACCTTCCCATTAGATGGAAAGGCATCTGCTGACGCTATCCGGGAAGCTCTTGGTGCGTTTGTTTGGTAACAGTGACCCAGTTCCATACCTAACAGAGCGTAGAAATCCTTCATGAAATGGCGAGTGGTATAGACAAATCAAAACGTTGGTGACATCCCGATATTGCCATTGCCGTCTGAAGATTCTGAGATCGCCTGCTAGGTGATAAATTACTGCAAGACATCCGAAATTGGCTCTCCCCTCCCGATCCATGGAAAAATCACAATACCGCCCGTGATTCGCGCCATGAAGGGACAGCGACATGGTTCGTTCAGGGTGATACATTCTCGGAATGGAAATCATCCGGGCCAAGTTCTCTGCTCTGGATACATGGCAAACGTCAGTCGTTGCTCTGCACTATACCTTCTCCCATGCTGACGGTTTTCCTTTTTCTTAGCCGGAGCAGGGAAGACTGTGCTTTGGTACGTTAACATCCCAATACTTTGCTTCAAAAACTTATGGTGCCGGCTAGTTCCACAATTATAGAGAATATCGATACCATGAGGAAATGTGGGCTCGCGTCCATGGCATTCTGCTACCACGATTTCAGGGAAGATCAAAAGAGAGATCTGCGCGGACTCCTCTCTTCTGTCGTGCTCCAGTTTTGCCACCAGTCCGGCTCCTACTACGACATCCTTTCTAACTTCTATTCAACGCATTGCTACGGTACACAAACTCCTAGCGACGATGAGCTTGTCAGTTGTTTGGAGGACATACTGAAACTTCCAGGACAAGCCCCGATTTTCTTGATTCTCGATGCATTAGACGAATGCTCGAACACATCCCCTATTCCTTCTCACCGTGAGAAGACCCTGGTACTTCTGGAGAAGCTCATCGACTGGCAACTTCCACATCTTCGCATATGCGTGACAAGCCGGCCTGAGGTCGATATCAAGGTTGTGCTCGGACCTTTGACTTTCCGGTCAATTTCTCTACAGGATGAACGGGGACAAATGGAAGATATAGGGAGCTATATCAAGTCGGTCGTTGAGAAGGACCCAAGGAACCGAAGGTGGACAGTGCAAGACAAGCGAATGGTGATTGACATTCTCACAAGAAACGCTGACGGGGTGTAAGCCATCAATAGCTAACCATTTGAAAACTCTCTCTAATACCTGTGATATAGGTTCCGGTGGGTGTATTGCCAGGTGCTCTATCTTCGCGGCTGCCACCCAGGACGTATCCGGCATGCTCTGGCCGAATTACCGGAGACACTCGATGAGACGTATGAGCGTACTTTACGAGAGATCAATAAGGCAGACTGGGAACTTGCACACCGACTGTTTCAATCTGTCGCCGTGGCATCTCGCCCTCTCCGTGTTGAAGAATTGGCGGAGTTCCTCGCATTCGATTTCAACGCGGGGCCAACCCCAAGATTCAACGAGGAATGGCGTCTGGAAGATCCAATCCATGCAGTACAGTCTATTTGCCCCAGTTTTCTTGCCGTCATCGATATCGGAGGTTCGCAAATTATCCAATTTTCGCATTTTTCTGTCAAGGAATTCTTGACCTCTTCCCGCCTTGCCCAAGCAAACCAAGAGATTTCGCGTTATCACTTGTCAATGACCCCTTCTCACACTCTCGTTGCAAAAGCCTGCCTCGGAATCCTTCTTCACCTAGACAAAACCGTCGCCAAAGACGCCCTCCAGAAATTTCCTCTGGCTCTATATGCTGCCCTACACTGGGTCGACCATGCCCGGTTCGAGGGCGTATCAGGAAATGTAGAAGATGCGATGAATATCCTGTTTGATTCTAGCAGACCGCATCTCACCGTCTGGGTCTCACTACACAACACAGCATTGCCCTCCTGGAAGCTATTCAAACGAGACAAAAGGCCTTTGCCACCAAGTGGAACCCCTCTGCATTATGCCACCGTTTGTGGCTTACACACCTTCGTAAAGGTGCTGGTTGTTAAGCACCCACACGACGTGGAATCTCGGGGCTCTAACAACTTCACTCCCTTGCACATGGCGTCACTCAGGGGGTATGAGGAGGTTGCTCGTATCCTTTTGGAGGGTGACGCGGATGTGACAGCTCAAACCGATGACGGCCAGACTTCGTTACATGTGGCGTCAAGAGAAGGACATTTGAAAGTCGTGCGCGACCTTCTTGAGTACGGCGCACCTACAACGGCCCGAGATAAGATCGGATCGACACCGCTCCATCTCGCGTTGCAACCTCAAAAAGTAGAAGACCCACACGTTCCTTTCAGTCCAGATACGAGAGCCGAAGATGAGGGGGAGAATAGGCTGGCACAGTTGGATGGAACATTACAAGCCGACTTTCTGTCTTATCTGTTTTCACAAGAGGCAACTGTTCAAGTCACCTGCGATCCTCTTGAGCGAGGAATGCTTAGAACAGCTCACGGTAGCGCTTTGTTGTATGTGGGGTTGGGCCATGGATATACAGGACCCCTCCACTTCCATCCCAAGCCCGAGGTGGATGAAATCGCCGGGGATGAGGGCCCATGGAATCACTTGGCACCGCGCAGTGGACATGTGGATGTTGCGCAGCTTCTACTCAAGCGAGGTGCAGATCTTACAGCTCGAAACAAGCGCGGGCACTGCCCTCTGCACTTAGCGTCGTTGAGCGGATGTATGGAGATTGTGGAGTTCCTCGTTGAGCACGGCGTAGATCCGACAGTCCAGGACAAGGACGGCTGGACCCCTTTGCATTTCGCGTCGAACAGCGGACATACCAGAGTCGTGCAGTTTCTTATAGAGCATGGCGCAGATCATACAGTCCAGAAAAAGGATGGGTGGACCCCTTTGCATTCAGCGTCGCAAAACGGACATGTTGGAGTCGTGCAGTTCCTTCTTGAGCATGGCGTAGATCCGACAATCAGGAACAAGGATGGGTGGACCCCTTTGCATTCAGCATCGCAAAACGGACACATTGGAGTCGTCCAGTGTCTTACAGAGTATGGCGCAGACTCGACAGTCCAGACAAATGATGGGCGGACCCCTTTGCATTCAGCGTCGCAAAACGGACATGCTGAAGTTACGCAGTTCCTTATAGAGCATGGCGCAGATCCGACAGTCAAGAATAAGGATGGGCAGACCCCTCTGTATCTGGCGTCGCGAAACGGACATATTGGAGTCGTGCAGTTCCTTGATGAGCATGGCGCAGATCCGACGGTCCAGGACAAGGATGGATGGACCCCTTTGCATTTGGTGTCACATAATGGACATGTTGAAGTCACGCAGTTCCTTGTAGAGCATGGCGCAGATCCAACAGTCCAGAGAAGGGATGGGTGGACCCCTTTACATTCAGCATCACAAAATGGACATATCGGAGTTGTGCGGGTCCTTGTTGAGCATGGCGCACATTCGACAGTCCAGGACAAGGATGGGCGGACCCCTTTGCATTCAGCTTCGCAAAACGGACACATCGGAGTTGTGCAGTTCCTTGTTGAGCATGGTGCAGACCTGACAGTCAAGAAAAATGATGGGCGGACCCCTTTGCATTCAGCGTCGCAAAACGGACATGCCGACGTCGCACAGTTCCTTGTAGAGCATGGCGTAGATCAGACAGTCCAGGACAAGAATGGGCGGACCCCTTTGCATTCAGCGTCGCAAAATGGACATATCGGAGTCGTGCAGTTCCTTGTTGACCATGGGGCAAATCTGACAGTCCAGGACAAGAACGGGTGGACCCCTTTGCATTTGGTGTCGCATAACGGGCATGTTGAAGTCACGCAGTTCCTTATAGAGCATGGCGCAGATCCGACAGTACAGGGAAAGGATGGTTGGACCCCCTTACATTCTGCATCACAAAATGGACATATCAGAGTTGTGCGATTCCTTGTTGAGCATGGCGCAGACCCGATAGTCCAGACAAATGATGGGCGGACCCCTTTGCATTCAGCGTCGCAAAACGGACATGCTGAAGTCACACAGCTCCTTGTTGAGCATGGCGCAGATCTGACAGTCAGGAACAAGGATGGGCAGACCCCTTTGCATTTGGCGTCGCGAAATGGATATATTGGAGTCCTGCAGTTCCTTGTTGAGCATGGCGCAGATCTTACGGTCCAGAACAAGGATGGGTGGACTCCTCTGCATTCAGCGTCGTCGCGAAACGAACATATCGGAGTAGTGCAGTTCCTTATAGAGCATGGCGCAGATCCGACAGTCCAGGACAAGGGCGGCTTGACCCCTTTGCATTTGGCGTCAGAAAACGGACATATCAGAGTTGTGGAGTTCCTTGTTGAACATGGCGCAGATCCGACTGTCCGGGCCAAGGATGGGTGGACCCCTTTGGATTTGGCATCACACAATGGACATGCCGAGGTTGTGCAGTTCCTTCCTGGAAAGTGCACGAATCCGACACCCCAGGACAAGGACCGGATGGCCAATGTGGGGGGACTCCGTCGCATTTGGCGTCGCACAAAGGACATGTGGAAGTCACGCGGTTCCTCGCCAAGTCACGAGTCGAGTATCTCCTCATCTAGAGTGGCACAGGTGTGATAGCCCGTGCCAAGCTCGCATGGAGTGGGTTGCACTGAGTTTCCAATAGCTTGAGGGACATGTAGGTGTTTCCCGCTTCCTTGTACTAGTACTGCACTGTGGAAATCTGACCGACCGCAACAGCGTGAATCACGTTTCGTCCCAGGAAATGTCAGCTGGGGGATGTTGTCGCGCTATGCAATCACTCCCAAGACACATGGCTAATGAGCATTGTGCCTATGTGCATGAATATGATTGTACTGTCTTTGAAAATGCGATTCCGAATCGAATATTCCTTCAGAATCCTGTTGTCACAAGTTCAGATTGACCAATATTTTTGTCACCAGTCTCGGACCCACTTCCTCGTTCACACGACTATCATTCCTCCACACATAGACTTTGATCATTATCTCACCGCTTTGACTGGTCGATCACACCTTCAATTTTATTCATCAACTCACCTCATCTACCCCCTTCGTTATTGAACCTATTGTTGTCCTGCCTCTGATTCACAGCATTCATACACTTTGACTTCTTGTCTGAGATAGCATCCCCCAAGGACCGCTATTTCTCGGTTACTCTCAAGTCTCTACTTACAACCTTTGTCCGGACCCCGTTAGATTCCGAGTGTGCTTTCATGTATGAAAATCGACCATCATCTCTTGCAAATGTAAGTCTTCACTGTTTCTCAAGACTAAACTGAGTTGTGGTACGTGCGCCATTCTTTGTCGGGGATGATAGAGTGTCTTTCTTTCTGTTGTGTGAGTGGGCTTATCATTTTTGCCTTCTTTTTCTCCGTTGCGTCATAGCCTCATGGACGTGCCAGTTTATGATCCCACATAACCCAGGAGCCCGAGTACAGACGATGAGTATCGATGAGTACTGAGTACTAGTATAGTTGACAGCGTTGTTCTGGGACTCGACAAGAAGATAAAAACGGAAAATGTCCATAATGCCACAGCGCACCTAGTAATGGGCTATTATATGCATCTGAGTCAGGGTTCTACTCTATGTTCGGGATCTAGTAGGTGGGTTGGAGCCGCCTAGCCGGTCCAGTTACCATCGCACGCTCCGTGAGTGCCACCACCTATGGACTGGGCGCATCATACACAGGTCATTGGCACTTCGGCTGCAGCAGATTGGTATGACTGGACACCGCTCCTTTATTGCTCTTGGTGTGTTATATTCCGTAGTAACAACTAACAACACCTTGGAGCAACCTCACAGACCGGTTCCCGTATATGCACTGTAAGGAAGTCAAATGCAGTATCCTCAGAAACGAGCTTCGCGAGCCATTCCGCTTGACCTCTGAGCTCGAGCCCGGCGACTCCTCGTAGGTCTCACATCGCACAACTAGTACAGTATCGCACATATCACTCGCACATCGCGCGCTTCCTGACCACGTGACATGTCTCGATGTGCCT
>Ga0307510_10003653_pt1 | contig 17957 bp, 23 predicted proteins | sample 12_EM_MG_FD_207224 | JGI IMG/M metagenome (GOLD analysis project Ga0307510, IMG submission 207224) | Populus trichocarpa ectomycorrhiza microbial communities from riparian zone in the Pacific Northwest, United States - 12_EM | ecosystem: Host-associated > Plants > Roots > Unclassified | place...
ATAATGAGAAAGATAATGTGCAATTAATGGTCAACTTTGAAACCCCCCCCCACAAAAATGCAAATAATGGTGAAAATAATGTCTTGGGGACTTGTCAGCATGGTGTCGGCACTTCCATCATATTTCAGTCTCCGACCCACCCATTGGTGAAACCCTAGTGTTCGTCGTGTTGGTTTTTTTTTTGAACATACGCTCATGCCACAGCTACTGCTTTGTCGCAAACTACTTGATGAATTGGACGACGTTGACCGTTCTTTCAAACATGCCCGGCTTTCCAAATACCTGCAAGATGTGACCATCGAACCTTTCCCCTCCCTCTCAGCAAGTGACAGTGACTCCAGCGAGTCCTCTATATCAAGCATCAGCGACATCAGCACGATCTCATCCCTTCACTCAGATGACAAGTCATCCATCCAGCCTTTCCTCTCACTCTCTTGTTCCGACCTTGAAGAGATGTATTTCCTTGTGACACAGGCCAAAATCGACAAACTGCGCTGAGAAATCCTCACATTGAGGGTTCTATGCCGGAACCCTGCAGTCAAGAAGGCATCACAACTCCCTCTCCTTGAACACTGGCGCACTGGCAACATCAAACAGTACAGGAGAAGAGTCCGCGTTGACCCCGACACCTTTGATGGCATCGCCAACAAGATCTGTGCCCACCACATTTTCCACAATCACTCCAACACCCCCCAGGCCCCAGTTGAAGTTCAACTTGCTATTTTTCTGTTTCGTGCCGGCCATTATTGTTACGTTCTGCTCCAATATCATTTTTTCATTTGCTTACTAATACTTTCTCACCACGTGACCTGTTCCCACCCCCTTTCTCTTCACATGACCTTACCACCTGACCGCTTACCTATCATTCTTATCATGTGATTCTCTTTGGCTATGCACGTGACTCATACTGACTCCAACCTAGTAGCACGTATCCTAGGACTCACGCGTGAGTCAGTTCGACTCGGAATGACTCCATACTTTGTACGATGACTCTTTACTAGTACAGGTACTAGTAGTATTAGGCTCGAGTCATGGCAGCTGCCCAGATGTATATAAGTCGACCTTATATCCTAGAGTTGGGCCTTAAGCCTGACTTGGTTTAATCCCAAGTGTTGTAGCTTCCACAGCGCCTTCAGTTTTCGCCCGCACTCCGTGCAAGTCGTCTCGAACATCGTCGAGACTCTCCTCTACATCTTTCATTATCCCCACTAGTGTCTTGCACGCATGCAGACCCGTCATACCAGAGCATCCAAGGGCCAGTGTTCGCTACCTGCGATCCCTTGAAGTACAAGTCCCACCGCCGTTATACAAATCCGTGCACGTCGCACCTTAGGGTCCTTGGCCCTTAACAATTATGGTAACGCTGCCAGCCCAGAAGTGATAGGACACTGGGCTGGTGTCAGTCCAGGCACGGTAGCGAACTGCACCAATCGCGTTATGCTGGCCCTTTTATCACTACACAACGAATGCATTCACTTCCCAATGGCAGAGGAGCAAGAGAGCGCGAAAGCTTGGGTCGCGGCACAGGTATGCCCTGAGTGGAGCGACAGGTATATGATGGTGGACGGCACCAAATTCCCGCTATTCCAGCGGCCGGGTCTTCATGGCGACACCTGGTTCGACAAGAGTCAGACATACTCATTGGACTGCCAGGTGCGTGGTTATGTTTATCTACGCTATCGCAATCTAACCCTTTACTAGCTTGTCACGCTTCCCGATTCGCTTGCCATTGTGGACTACACCGTTGGCCATACTGGCAGTGTCCACAATGCCCAGGCCTTCCACGCTACCCACATCTTCAAGGAGCACAAGCACATTTTGGCCCCCGGCAAGTGGATATGGGCAGACTCAGCATATCCTCCTGAGACGTGGTGTGTCGCACCATTTCGGAAGCCTGCTGGTGGCGAGCTGTCACCCAATCAACGGACATACAACTACCATGTGTCGAAAGTAAGTTCCTATTGTATTTCTTTTGTCTTCTTACGATCCTCAATTACTAGGTCTGCATACGCGCTGAGCATGCAATCGGGCTACTCAAAGGCCGCTTTCAAGCCCTCCGCGAACTCCGAATTCAAATCACCTCGCCCAAGGACCACAAATGGGCGATTGCTTTCGTCCGGTGCTGCATTATTGCGCACAACCTGATACTTATGCTTGAGGGCGGGAACTTTGACCCACATTTTCATGAGCGCCTCTACGCAGCTGGAAGACGATATCTGGTGCCACACAACAACGAAGGTAGCGATGATGGATTGCAGGAGGTTCGGCGACATGTGGAATCGGAAGGGCAGAGGTTCTGGCAGCGGATCATGACATGGCTTTTCAATAGCGAATTGAGCGGGGCAGTGAGGCGACCTAAATAGCAGGCCAGATAAACTTATATTGAATGTACTGTAGATAGCTGTGGTGTAAATGCTATGTGGTTGGTAGTGTCTATTACTTCAGCACAGATGGCCCTGGAAGGCCCCAGTCAGTAGAAGGGAGAGGGAAAGTAAAGTGATCCGTGTTAGAGGGGTATGCGTTTGTCGGGTGATATTTGTTCATAAGGCTGGGGGCTTGTCCGCTCTTCAATCGAGCAAGCTCAACCTCAAGTTGAAGCACGCGTTCCCTGTATGCGAGCTCCTTCTCTTGCAATTGGTGCTTGAGTAAGAGCTCCTCCTTCTGCGATTGTTGCTTGAGTGTGAGTGCCCATTCCTCAGCAGCAAATCGGTCCTTCTTGCATGCTTGTACCATCTCATGTTCCATCTTTTGACGTGCTTGCACCATCTCATGTTCCATCCTTTGACGTTTCATTTCGATGCTGGCCAGCTTGATGGTCTGCGCACTCTTTGCAAGGTCGGCAAACTGGGACTGGTCACTACTAACCGATTCGAGTGAGCTGTCGACGCGGGAACGTTTATTTGACTTGCGACCGCTGGATGTCAGAGCTGAGGGAGTGCGCGAATTGCCCTGGATGGCAGGTCTCCTGCGATCCATGACTGGCGTCGCTACGTGCCCAACAGCGATGCTTGATGCCCTGGCCGGTGTAGACTTGAGGGGGAGACCGAACCTCGCGCCGAGATCAGCATTGCCAACGGAAATCAACAAGTATGATTGCGTACCTCAGGAGCATCGTCAAATCCTTCCAGCCCAATGTCAATGTCAACATCCACAAGTCCGGCAGCACCCTCAACCAAGTCCACCAGGCTTGCATCCTTGATTTCATCCCCCAGTAGTTCATTCTCGGGCTCTTCTTCCTGATCGGCAATACGATTACCACGCGACGGGAACAGAAGCTCTTGCGCCTCACCCTCTATATCCTGGCTGGGGTCTGATGAGACGGTATGAGGGTTGTAATTTGGGAGGGTCCTCCAAAACCCATGGAGGCGCTCCCAGATCGGTAAGTTGTGCTCGAGGAGAAGTTTGTCTGAACATGAAGACTGGTCAGCATATGGCGCACAGATATGTAAATACAAACATACCTAGGATGTTGTTTAGGTCGGGGTTCTCCTGAAGCTGTTCGCTGGTCAATCCAGCTCCTGTTTGGCCAAGCGTGGCGTTGATTGCCCAATATTTTCCCTTCAAGCTTATTTGTCAAGATCAGCGTTTGAATGGTAGTGGCAACAAAAAAAACTCACTATGTGATATGGTTCTCAACAGCCTTTGAATACTTTACTCCGTTTGCCTTCAGGTCATCCTTGATGTTCTCATTGTCATCGACCGAGAAGATGTAGTTGGCCATCTTGATGTGGTAAACGGTCTTCGGGCTCTTGGCAACACGAGGACGATGGCTTTCATCCTTAGCATCCTGCGCCAAGTCGGAAAACAGTCGTTGATGGTCCTCAACGTTATTTTCCAACCACTCAACAAGCCGTTCTGTGCGCTGTTGTTAAGGCTTCAACGGGCCTTGATAGTACGACTTGTACTAAGAGTGAACTGGTGGCAAGTACTTGAAGAGGTAGAAGTCTCTAGTGTTGCTAGAGACGACTCTGAGAGACTTATGTAAGAGATGAGGGAAAGGGAGAGGCACTTGAGGAGCTTTCAAGAACGTTGATATTGAGAATCAAGTCAAGCTTAGGGCTTGACTGTCGAAATACAGGGCGCTTATATACAGGCATGACCGCGCACGGGCCATGGTCACTAAGGTAGGTACTTCTGGTCAAGAGGGGGCTGTCTGTATCGTATGGTACTCCGCGGACAAGTGCTGCGGTCTGTATGAGTCGAACAATAGAGAATGAGCGAGAGCGAATGAGGGATCAAGGAATTGCCTAATCTATCCTTAACCAGGGAACAATGGCGGCGGGTCATTTCACGAAGGGAAGCGTCGTCATGATGTGATGACGACCACGAGGTTTGAGGTTGATCCGAGGAGATCTGATCTCTGCGTGCCCATTCTGGTCTAATGGGCGTCTAGTGTAAGCAACTACCCTTTAAGGTAGTCTGTATTGATGGTGACCCAATTAAGAGCCATCTTGCTATCCGCGTCGTCTGCGGAGCTCTGTGTGGATGAGGGATTGTCTGCGGATCCCTCAAGAGAGGTCGACTGGTAGCCCTGACTCTGGGGTGAGGTGCCAGCTATGGGCGACGAGGCTGGGGGGGTAATTGACTGGTAACTGCCTTCACGACTAGTGCGTTGTCGTATAGGTGCTGAAGAGGAACTTGTAGGTGACAGGGAGTGCTTGCGGGGCACAGGGCTGCTGGGCTGAGTGAGGTATGCTGCCCAGGGTTCGATAGGGGACTCTTCTGGAGACAAGGTATGTGTCTGTCCTCCAGGAACGTCAGGTTCATAGTGAGTGACTGGTTGTGGCTCCAAAGGTGGCGCGTCCTCCATGGGACTGTCTGGGTCTTCCAGTGGGTTCCCTACTGGGGATGGCTCTTGGTACTCTTCCATTGAAGAGTATTCCCAACGATGGATGTTCCAGGGAATAGGGACGAGGGGCTCGACTGGGGGCTGATCAAGGGGTGACAATAGTTTGGATGGTTCACTGGGTGGCAAGGGTGGTAGGTCTGGCAAGGATGATGGGTTCAATGGTAGTGGTCGCTTAGGCATGGATAGGGTGACGAGGAGGGGGTCCGACAAGGATGAGAAAAATTGGGGTGGATCATAACAGCTGTGAGTTCCATTTGACACATCTGCCCTTTGGGTCCATGGGGTTGTCTTCGCCATCCTCATCGGCTGCATTCTTTGCCTGGCCACCACGTGGTTTGCTGGGGGCTTTGGGTCCTTTACGATTGCGGGCGTTGGAGGCACGAGAGGACATGGCGATGGGAACAAACAACGTGTAGCACAGATGTCGCATTGGTTGATTCTGACAGAAAAAAACAAAATAAAACTCCGAAAAAAGATGGTCTTGTTAATGGAACACAGAAGCAGAGGAATAATGTGCATTTGACAAAGAATCGGCCTTCAAGTCTATTAACCAAAAAGAGTCCATTCATCATTCGATTATCGATCTCCTGAACAACACCATCTACAAATAATAAAATAAATAATGAAACAATTAATGTACACAACAATGGGAACTTTGAAAGACCCTATTGAGCAGAGCACCTCTGCAGTTGTGCTCTGCTAAGTCCTGCATTGTTTTCCATTATCTGTGTGCTATTATTGACAGGGATCCTGTGTGAAAACATAGAGTCATTGTAGAAAAGTACAAAAAAATGATGCAAAAAGTAGAGTTGTCATAGAAAAGTACAAAAAAGTATGTGAAAAGTGGAGGACTTGGCTTTTCAAAAGTAGTTTGTACTTTCTGAAAATTTACTTTTTTCACTCATAAAAGCATGAAAAGTAGCAAAAAGTAAAAAGGGGGTTTTCCTGATGTACATCCCTCCTCCAGTGCCAGGCCTCCTCCGCCCAAGCCTTTCAAATTCCAATACCATTTCACACGCATCCCCCAATCCCTTGCTACCATGCCAGCGCTTAAGGTGTATTTCTCGGAACTCAACCCTTCTGATTAGTTTTTACAACAGGGTATGAGGAAACTGGCCCAAGAAGCTGTGATCCTGTCGAGAAGGAACATGAAGGTACCAGGAGCAGCGTCGCCTTAACTTGTGACATAGCTCGGATTACCCCAAAATGGAGGTCGTTGTTCCTCATTGCAGCGCCGCGCGGTATAGGGGCTTTGGGTAGGTTTGGACCAGTTTGTGTTACAGTGTACCCCGATTTATGCATGGTGTTCGGAGCACGTGTGCTCGTGATATATGGAGTTGACTAGTGCTTCTACTATGGACGAGGCGTGAACCGAGGCGTGAAGGATCATCAGAAGATGGTCATTATGGACCAACCGTTTCGGTCATGTGTGTGTTTGTTCTGTCTCAGCTAAATCGCGTGCATGCTGCCGACGGGCACTGCTATGCAAGTAGGCGGCGGTACTGTGCAACTGTAAGAACTGGTGACCAAGCGTATTGCATTTCTGCAAGGATACTGAAGCTCATCTCTTCTGTGTGAGATTGCTCAAGGTGTAAGTACACGTGAGTGACATTGTTTGTACAATGTGAAATCTCCACAATATCTGACAATCACAGAACGCAGAGTGTACAGTCGCTCCATGAGACGCACCTGACCTTCCTTGGGCGGATCCGTTGGAGCTAACATGTGGCAATCTCTCCTACGGCTAAGACTAACGGAGATATCCACCGAATTCCAAGGGTCAACTGCTGTATGGAACTTACGTCTTTTCTAATTGAAAAATGAGATAGTTTATGTCGCATGCCAGGAAGTGTGATACCCCGACCATTGGCCCATGTAGACGTAGTTCCCCCCAATTCCCCGACCTTCAAGTGAATATTATGGAGGGGTAGTGGTAAATGTTCCCTGCGAATATCGGAGTACGTACCTGGTTGAACCCCCATCTCGGATACCCCCTTCCCGACTTAGAAATGGAGCGCCCTTGGGAAGTTGGGAGCGCCCCAAGCTCCGAGCCGCGAGTAGAAAACATGTATATTTCGCTCAATTCTTGCACAACCGCTGAAAAACAAATTCCAAAGTCTAGCACCGTCTGTTAATATCTTCAGTATTTCTTTGTAGAAACCATATCAAAGAATGTAGCTCCAGTTGTCATGCCTGCTGGATAACGACCAACTGGCTAGTGTATCGGGGTTCCAAATATTCGATGCCTCTACGAAAGTGGCTATAGTAGCCGACGTTAATGCATTAATAGGTCACCATGTTGTCGGCAAATTGATTATATCGCGGTGCGGTTCTATCACCCACGTCGTCCACAATACAGTATCCTTGGGACGAGGCATGACCAAGGTCACGCCAATATCAGAGGCAGAATACTGAATGGGGACCCTCTCATAGGAAGAAGTGGCGCTGTGCCCATGCCAGTGCCAACAAGGTCATGACAAATTACGAGAATCACGCAACTGACTCGGAATCGCGGCCATTGATGCGTATCAATGGGTGTCTCGGCGTGTCACCGCGTCACCCGCGAGTAGACTTTGCGTCTCCGAATGGTCCCCCTGAAAATGATCGTGAATGGAGCAATGTCAAAACCCAATGAAGAGTAGTACTTCACAATTTACGGCCTTCCTGATGCCTCACCATCAGTGTGAGGACTAGAGTGATCAGTGGCCAAAACAGGAATTGACAACGAGATGATCACCGGTGTCGTGTTCATTTATGAATAGCGAACTTTTCGCCCTGACACAAGCTATAGTAACGTGAAAAGAGCAGTGGTGGTGGATGCAGAGGCGGGATGATAGAGGAAAAATGGGGATCCGTTGTTCACCGTTTTCCAATCCCGGCGCTTATTTGCCGCCTCGTGTTGTCCGCTTATTAAGTTTTCCATGGCCTGAATGCGGATTGGGATACTTGCTCCAATGAACGACTCTCATGGATTTGTCTGCCACCCCGCTTACCTGCCGCCTCGTGTTGTCCGCTGATTAAAATTTCCATGGCCTGTATGCGGATTGGGAGACTTGCTCCAATAAACAACTCTCCTGGACTCGTCCGCCACCCCACTTCTCATGCCGGCATGGAATCCCTGTATTCACGTTGTGATCGAACGATTCAGTGAATTCTCCACCAAAAAGGAGGATGGCCAACCGTTTTCCAAATATTTCGGATTTTAGTCAATATATTTCACCTTTCTTGGACAATCTCTGTGCCAATCCAACTATGTTCTGAGAATATAAGGGAGCACGGTGCAGACATGATAGGAGCCATCATCTCCGACCTTATCTGATCCAAACCAAATGTTTAACGGCTCATACGAGGATTCTTCGACGTGGACCTGCGGCATACCAGTACCTGGGCGGAGCCAATCCCATTACACCAACGACTCGAGAACCACGGACTCTGTGACTGGCCTGCCCCCTTCCGACCTTGAGTTTCAGGTAAAGGCCAACCCAACGGAGCAATGCGTCTGTTTACCTTCTCTTAAGGGGGCACAGTATGACTTTGCCCAACCAGTTTCGCAATGCCGTATGTTTTCGAATTCACAGGCTTCGACATCGCGTGCTGTAAGTATAAAATTCAAAGATTTATGCACAGTCAGCGTCTCTGAAGGCTCAAAAAAACTTACAGCAGAACGCATTTCAGCACCCAATGACAGTGCCCCTCCTCGCTGGAAATTCCAGCCAGGTTTACCGGGCCACCCCACCTTTCGAGAGCACCCCCGACACTACCACGAGCATGGGGGCTTCAAGTTCTTGTGTGGGTGGTGGCCAACCTACATCTCTATTGCCGCAGGTACATTTGCTTCCGCTCAGTCCAATTAAACCTCCCTCCCCCTCACCACACCTTCACATTACAGACGAATTCCCACAGCGCTAGGGAGACCGTGGATTTCGAAGCAGGCGCTAGCTTCAACAGACACCAGACTGAGACGGCAACCAGTTTCGCGCCTCCGCCTCCAGACACAGATGCTACGCCGAATCCCCAGGGGGTATACAATTATATCTGGCAGCTGTCACATATTTGGATTGAGCACGAGGGCAGCGATGAGCTCCGCTTGGTCATACAGCTTAAGAAAGTTCGGTCTGCCTGAACTTTTCCCCAATGTGGTGGCGGGCTACCGGATATCGCGTCGTGTTATATTACGTCCGTGTTGTGTGTTATTAATACATCCATGTATGCGATGTTTGTATTCGAAGAGTTGTCTGAGTGGAGTGTCATCCCTTGTTCAATCAGGTGACATTCGAGGTTGGCATTGGCTGTGGAACAGGCACAGGATTGCAGAGAAAAATCGGGAAAAGGAGCGCACAGACGAACCGGGGGCAAAAAAAGGAAAAGGTAATGAACAGAACACTTGACGAGGTGAGCCGTGAGCGACTCGGAGTCTCGGACAGGGTGAGCGAACAGAGCGACGACGACGACTACGACAGCTCGGAGAATGAGACAATGAATTTGCCGATTCAGGAGCACGAGAGAACCTCGGTTTGCGCTACGAATACTAGTTGGTGGAGAGCAGGGGTAGAGAGCAGGGCCTACCATCGATTTGGTCATCCGTAGCGCCTAGTGATGCCGCAGTCCGGTTCTGAACCTTGGTTCGAACCTGAACTTTTCCGAACTGGACCGAGGACCGGTCCAGAGTTCGGCATAGGGCCTGAACCGAACCTGAAGTCCGGTTTGGGGTTCGGGGCACCCCCAAACCCTTGTGAACCCGTTCGGACCCGAACCGGACCCTGAACCTATAGGCTTGAAGGTCAGGTATATGTACAGACAACGACAGCTGACCAGCAGCACAAAACAGAGGGGGGTGTGGAAGAAGGGGGAGAGGATGAGGCAGAGCTTCAAGTTTGTATACTCAGGTCTTTCAACTTTGGGGATTGCAGTAGTGTCGCGCATGAGATGCATGGGATGCAGGTGTGGGTAGCCTACTGTCAGACCGTTCAATGCTGGTGGTATGAGTGTGGTGTGCTTGAGAAACTGTGACAGGGGATGTAGCAGAGATGATAGTCACGGTGCAGACAAGGGCACCCCACAGTGGCCCACACCTACGCTTTGTATTTCACCCAGAGCACAAGATGGAGGAACTGTGTTGGTAGCAAGGCCATTGACAACCGCAGACTTGGAGCTGTGCACGATGGCACATGTATGTGTTTCCTGCAACACCAGTTATGCCATATTGAACAGGAGGGTTGATGCTTGGAGGACAATGATGAGAGCATGTTACCACTGCTGATCAGTATTGCCAACAGGTGGTAGGTAACCCTGTAGTGCTGTAGCTGCCGAAGCTGCGTGTTATGATCCACCCCAATTTTTCTCATCCTTGTCGGACCCCCTCCTCGTCACCCTATCCATGCCTAAGCGACCACTACCATTGAACCCATCATCCCTACCAGACCTGCCACCGCTACCGCCCAGTGAACCATCCAAACCATCGTCACCCCTTGATCAGCCCCCAGTCAAACCCCTTGTCCCTATCCCATGGAATATCCATCGTCGGGAATACTCCTCAATGGAGATGTACCAAGAGTCACCAGTAGAGAACCCACTGGAAGACCCAGACAGTCCCATGGAGGATGCGCCGTCCTTAGAGCCAGAACCATTCATTCCATATGAACCCAACGTCCCTGGAGGCAACACGCATGCCTTGTCCCCAGAAGAGTTCCCCGTCATACCATGGCAAGAGTACCTTGTCCCAGATAGCCTTGTGTCCCGCAAGCATTCCTTGTCACCCACAAGTCACTCTTCAGCACCCATACGCCAACGCACCAGTAGAGAAGGCAGTTACCAGTCAATCACCCCTTCTGCCTCATCACCTATATCTGGCACCTCGCCCCAAAGTCAGGGCCACCAGTTGACATCCTCGCAGGGATCCGCAGACAATTCCTCACCTACGCAGAGCTCCGCAGATGACACGGATAGTGAAATGGCCCTTAATTGGGTTACCATCAATACGGACTACCTTAAAGGGTAGTTGCTTACGCTAGACGCCCATTAGACCAGAATGGGCACACGAAGATCAGATCTCCTTGGATCAACCCCAAACCTCATGGTCGTCAACGCATCATGACAACGCTTCTCTTCTTGGAATGACCCGCCGCCATTGTTCGACCCTTAAGGATAGATCAGGCAATTCCCTGATCCTTCATTCGCTCTCGCTCATTCTCTATTGTTCGACTCATACAGACCGCAGCACTTATCCGCGGAGTACCATACGATACAGACAGCCCCCTCTTGACCAGAAGTACCTACTATAGTGACCATGGCCCGTGCGCGGCCGTGCCTGTATATAAGCGCCCTGTATTTCGACAGTCAAGCCCTAAGCTTGACTTGATTCTCAATATCAATGTTCTTAAAAGCCTCCCTTGTGCCTCCCCTTTTACCCACTTGTTACATAAGCCACTCAGAGTCATCTCTAGCAATACTAGAGACTTCTACCTCTTCAAGTACTCGCCACCAGTTAACTCTTAGTACAAGTCATACTATCAAGGCCTGTTGAAGCCTTAACACTGCGTCGAGTGCAGGTGTCAACAGTTCGGACTGTGGAATCGGAGGCAGTGCCTTGAGCAGCAATCATGCATCATGTGCCGAACGACAATGTCGGCTTGAATGCCTTGATGCCTCCAGTAAAGCCTGTTGTCTGTGGGCATAATGGTGTGCCAGTCAGCTGGCTTGACAGAAGGATACTGCTAGTGGGCTGTCCACTGAGTGAACTGAAAAGTGTATTAGAGGAAGTAGAACCTGTTGACATGGTCACTGTAAGGCTCCTGGGTGTCAAAGTGTCCATACTTGGTGAGCTCAAAGAAGTAATCAGCGGCAAGGCCTGCACCAACATCATGCACTCACACTTCCTCTTGTTCAACCTCTTTTTCTGCACCCCACCTTGTCATGTGCCTTGGGCTCCAAGACATCGTACGATGTGCAAGCCATAATATTTGTCTTGCAATACTGAGAGACAGTGGCAGTTCCTGTGACCGGGATAGGTGTAGTCTGTAGTCTGCAGTTGCAACTCGCTCCTGGTTTTGTGCGTTGACTCCTGTGCACCCCCTTTCCTCATTTTCTCCCCATCGGAGCATCCCTCGATTGTTGTCTGGACCGATAGCTTGCACAATGCTCAACTGGTTCTGCATTGATGTTCACAGCAATGTCAGAAAGCCCAACATGGTCATGGTCCATGGGGAGCACAGCTGAGTAGTCTGGTGCTGACCACACCTTCTTCCAGGTTTCCACTAGTATTCAATATTCAATATTCACCATTTGACGACGTTAGGAAGGCACACACTGTAGACAAGAAAACAAGCATTGCAAGCTGCACTCTTTTGACCCATGCTTACCATTTTGGTTGATCCAACTTCCCTCTTGACTTTAATCAATCAATCTCTGCTGTTTGGCAGCCCCAACTATCCTTACATCCCTCTCCCGTTTGCAATCAGAAAAAAGTACATCAATGTCCAATTGGGGTGAATCGAGTTTTTCTCTGCCTCGTCCTGCTGTTTGCTGCTACTGACCCTGTTATGGACTGCTCCGCTTACCTCATTTCTCTCCTTCCTATTCCATTTCCCCATTCTGTTTCCGTCTGTGACTCCGGGCCGCTTTGCCCATCGCTTACTAAGTTACCTATGGACTGTTCTCGCGTTTTCCAGAGACTTCCATACATTTCCATATGCTTCCACTTCCTTCCGTGACCTTCTCTTACCTTCTGGTAGTTTCCGTTGTACTTGTATAAGTACTGTACTTCGTAGCATAGAACGGCTTTCTTAAGCTTGTTCTATTTGTGCAATCAGACTTTGATAGTCTCTTCTCACTATTGAACGTGTGCGGCTTCCATCGAACGAACCCCTCCTGCATTAGTCAGCTTTGCTGCTAATTGCCTTTGACTCTATATGTCTTGAGATCATGTGCTAGTGTCTTGCTCGATTCCAAGTCATGCCGACTTGTGTAATCTTCACTCGTCATCCCCCTTATCACGTGACATCTCATGTGATCGATTTCCCTATTGGGAACAACCCCTTCCTAAAATCCATCTTCATAATCTTGCCCGAGATCCCCGAACCCTGAGATCCCCGGACTCGATCTGACACAGTTGTCTGACCGTGACATTAGAATGAGCTTCTTCTACAAACCAACGATGACTTCGACTCCCTCCGGATCGAAAGAAAAACAGAAAACCCCTGAAGGATTAGGCATTCCCACAGACTGGTGCGTACGCGCAATTGACCAACCAACGGAAGCATCATTAGCAGTATTGGACCTTCCTTTTGAAACAAAACCCGAAACCAAGGACACAGTTCCATCTGAATTTTCCGAACGAGTCTGCCATCTGGTCGGAGGACAAGACATCGTTGTTCGTGTCGATGGAAAAGAAATCTCTAAGAAGGCCCCCTTCACTGCTTACTATGCTTGCTTCAAAGGGGCTCTCCTAGCCCTATCCAACGTCTATGGAGTCTGGTTCGAAATCCGACTTTGACCAGGAAACACATATGAATGCTTTCGATTGGCACGACCTAGTCTTCAATTAAAAGACAGTCCCATGAAAGGAATCAACTACGCACAGTTGAAACTCACCAGTCTTCCTATCACCAGAGCTCCGTCTTGAGCAACGTCCCCAGTTCGACTAGCCCCACTAGATACAATGATGGTTACACCGCATGATGGGGATGTTTTCCACAAAACCAATCCAGACGATAGAGAAGCACCAGCAAGTAACATTAGCCAATCATCTTTGCCCGAACCCGAGGATCAACCCAAGTGAAAGTCTTTCGCTGGGTTTGGATCATGGAGAATGCGCTCTTCCCAGACAGCTAGACAACTGTCCAAACGTCCCCCACATTACCCTTGAGGGACAGGAGACGACCCATTCGGCCTCGACAACCTTCTTGACAAACCCGAAAGGACAAACGATAAAGGACGTCGTCTGGAAGGAATTCATCCAGATAAATTCGAAGGAGATCGATCCAAGACTCAACGATTTCTGAATCAATTCAATAGATTCATGCTGATGAATCGCAAGGCCGACATTGCCAAAGATCCCATCTCCAAGTGCATCTACTTCATGTCACTTCTTGACGGAGAAAAGGTCAACGGATGGGTAGACATGGCCTTTAACTGGCTCGAAGAAATTGAGGCCGATCCAAGCCTTATCGATCGATTCTCCAACCCTTGGAAAATGATGGAAGCGAAGTTCAAGGTGTCCTTTACGGATTATATGGAAAGAGAACAAGCCCAGGACCAACTTGGGAAATTAAGAATGACCGGCGACAATCTCGACAAGTATTTAGCCGCATTCGAAACCCTCGGAAGTTGTGCTGAGCTCAATCCTGATGATCCTTCGAACCTGCGTACGTTTGCCCAAGGACTCCCTTGTCAACTAGCAGACACTTGTCTCGCCATGGAAAATCCGGACACCTATGTGCAGTGGTGTGCAGCAGCTCAACGACAGCAGGTAATTTACCTGAAGAAAAAGGCGTTACACTCTGAGTATGGAACTTGCAATTCCACTTGAAACGCTGGCCAAAACCCCCAACAGAAGCAAAATTCTGGTTGGGTATGGCGTCGCCCTGGGGGAAATACAAACTCTAACAACCAAAATTGGTGCGGACAAGGAAATTGAGCACAGCCCCCTTGCCCTCGCCTCCCTCCCCACAATGAAGATGCGATGGACCTTTCGGTAATCTGAAAAGCCACCACTGACAAAGAAAAAGAAGAATATCGACGCACGGGACGATGCTTCCAATGCGGGAAGCAAGGTCATCTTGCACGTGACTGTCCCAACAAGCCCGCTCGCGCTTGCACTGTCCAAATCGAAGACAGTCAGTCGACTGCGTCTAGCGATAATTCCTCCTTCGTCACAACCCCTTCCCTCGCTGCACGAGTGGCACGTCTGACAGAAGAAGATCGAGGAGCGTTCATGGATGAAATGCGTTCCCTAGGAGAAGATATGGATTTTCTTGGCGCCTGAGTACTACGGCTCTTACTCGGGCAGTTCTGAATAGTTCTGGTTCTATGTATATAGCTCGAAATCATGCAATTCAAGTCCCCTTTCAGCTACGAACCAAAACAAAACGAGTCGATCAAAAAGCACTGCTTGATTGTGGTGCTACAGAATGTTTTATTCACCCACAAGCGGTAGAACGTCTCAAACTCACAACAAGGACACTTGTCAAACCTCAAAAAGTACAAAATGTCGATGGTACTCCTAACAAATCTGGTGAAATTTTGGAAGCTGTTGATCTTCTGGTCAACAACAATGGCAAGAACGCTTCATACGCTTTCTTTGTTGCAAACATTGGACAAGACGACTTCATTCTAGGTTATCCCTTCTTCGAAGCCTCTAATCCTAATGTCGACTGGAGCGGTGGATGGATAGAGGGCTTCATGACGATATCCTCCATCAATGCAAATACCTGGCGACCTCCTCATAAGGGAACTAAGTGACAAGAATCAACCCCAGCTTGGGTGCGAAGTATCCCAGGATGGGAGAAGGGTGACGAGATTTGGCTTTAGACTCGGGTTGCTAAAACTACAGTCGCACAACAACTCGCAGAAGCAGTTACAGATAAACGAAAGCGCACTTGGCAAGAAATAGTGCCAGAGCGGTATCACCGCCATGGCAAAGTCTTCTCAGAAGAAGCCTCTGAACGCTTTCCTGATTGACGCCCTTGGGATCATGCCATAGAACTTAAGGAAGACGCTCCCACCTTGATCAATTGTCACATCTAACCCTTGTCTCCCAAAGAAAAAGAGGAACAACGCGAATTCCTCTCTCAAAATCTATGCCTCCAACGGATCCGCCACTCAAAATCTCCTTATACGAGTGGTTTCTTTCTCATTCGGAAGAAAGATGGCAAATTCCGCCCCGTCCAAGATTATAGGAACTTGAACAAGTGGACAATTCCCAATAAGTACCCACTTCCTTTGATCTCTGAGTTAATCTATGACCTTGCGGAGAAGCGGTTATTCTCTAAATTCGACATTCGTTGGGGCTACAATAACATTCACATCAAGGAAGGCGATGAGTACAAAGCTGCCTTTAAAACCAGCGAAGGGCTCTTTGAACCAACCGTCATGTTCTTTGGTTTAACCAACTCTCCGGCTACCTTTCAAACGATGATGGACAACATCTTTCAGGAAGAAGTTGCACAAGGGTGGCTTCGCATCTATATGGACGATATGATCATCGCCACGGAAGACAACGAAGTCCTCCACAAACTTCGGGTTAATCACATTCTCAATAAACTCGAGAAGTTTGATCTCTTCCTGAAACCCAAGAAATGCAGATTCCACCAACGCGAAGTCGAATATTTGGGAGTACTTATCAGCAACGGCTCCGTCAAGATGGACCCTGTCAAAGTTCAAGGGATTTCCGAATGGCCTACTCCACTGACAGTCAAGGATGTCCGTAGCTTCTTGGGATTCTGCAACTTCTACAGGGCATTCATCAAGAACTTCTCTGAGATCGCGTGCCCACTCAACGATCTCACTTGCAAAAACGAACAGTTTATTTGGTCTGACGAACGCAATCATGCATTTCTTCGCCTTAAGGAAGTCTGTTGCAACTATCCCGTTCTTCGCACTCCGGACTGGTCTAAACAGTTTGTCATGGAAACGGATGCCTCTGGCTATGCCCTTGGAGTGGTTATTGCCCAAGAGTTCAAGGACAGCATTCATCCTATTGCTTTCCACTCCCGCAGTCTCTTACCAGCAGAGAAAAACTACGATGCCCATGACAAGGAACTCGCCGCCGTGATATTTGGCTTTAAGTGTGGTCGCCCTCTGTTTTTGGGTGCTACGCACGCCATTTGTGTCCGCACTGACCACAAAAACCTCCAGTACTTTCGCGACCCCCGTAAGATCACCGGCCATCAGGCACGTTGGATCGAGTTCTTACAGGACTTCGATTACACCCTTGAACACATTCCTGGATCAACAAACACTGTCGCTGATTTGTTGTCGCAAAGAAAGGACCTTAACAAGGGGGTGGATTCCAACGAACCTCGTATCCTGCTCCCTGACCACCTCTTCGCTTCGACAAATCCAAATCCTATAGAGGTACACAAAGTTTTTCTTGACGACGATCCTGACCTATGACGCGACATTCTACAAACCCTCCACGACTCTCCTGCCGCTGGACACCCAGGCATCTTGAATACCTGGGAACTTGTCCATGAACAATACGAAGGCCCCAGACTTCAAGAATTCGTGGAACAATACATAAAAGGATGCGCATGCTGTCAAGAATCTAAAACCAATGTACATCGATCGAAGGCACCCCTACAACATTTTGATACACCCGTTGAAGAAGGACCTTTCCAATACGTATCGATGGATCTAATCACAGACCTTCCCAAATCACAAGGTTTCGATTCCATCCTTACAATCGTTGATCAAGGATGCTCCAAAGCAGCCAAATTCATTCCATGCACCAAAACCATCGACGGAACTGGGGTTGCACTTGAGTATTTGAAACACTTGGTACCCTGGTTCGGACTTCCCAAACGGATCATCTCGGACCGCGACCCCCGGTTCACCTCTGCATTTGCGAAAGAAATGTGTAAAGCCCTAGGAATTCAACAGAATCTATCCACGGCCTTCCACCCTTGTACAGATGGACAGACAGAACGTATGAACGCTTGGATTGAACAATACTTACAACCTTGGACCTCAGGAAAACCTTCCGCCTGGAGTCAACTCCTTCCTATCGTGGAATTTGCGCACAACTCTTGGAAACATGATGTAGCACGCAAATCCCCTCATGAACTTCTGATTGGAATCAAACCACAGGTGATTCTGAAACACCTAGAAGGACCTGTGCCTGCTGCGGAAACACGCCTACGCCTCCTGGATGAATCTAGACAGTCGGCCCAGAAGCTTCTGCAACACGTACAAAATCGCAAGGATAACAAGAAGTTGACGGAGATTAAAGAAGGTGACCAAGTCTGGTTAGAAGGTTGCAATCTCTCTATCGCCAGCAATCGCAAACTTTCCCCAAAGTGATATGGTCCCTTCAAAGTTTCCCAAAAGATAAGCCCAGTCGCTATGCGCCTTGACCTTCCAGCGTCAATGAAGATTCACAATGTGTTTCACA
>Ga0307510_10003654_pt1 | contig 17957 bp, 12 predicted proteins | sample 12_EM_MG_FD_207224 | JGI IMG/M metagenome (GOLD analysis project Ga0307510, IMG submission 207224) | Populus trichocarpa ectomycorrhiza microbial communities from riparian zone in the Pacific Northwest, United States - 12_EM | ecosystem: Host-associated > Plants > Roots > Unclassified | place...
TAGCGCACTTGGAGGTCCGTCAGAGCCTGGATGTACGGTTAGCAAGGAGAAAATACCTGGTCAACGCTGTATCTTGGCGGAAACTTTGCTCCGACGCTGCAGAAAAGCGTTGGCAAATCTTGATCAGCTCGATTGCGCGGTGCCGATAAGCCCGACCAATATCGTGCACATGATCGCAAAACGCCTTTCCATCGAAATGCTTGCTAGATGGAGCCTTGGGGCGACTTCCGCCGAGTCCACAACAGAAAACCATCCCGGTCGACGTTGGACAGAGCAGAACAGAGGAGCTACGGATATTTGGGACACATGATGCCGTGCGCAGCCTTATGAATGGACGTTCCCACACAATACATCAGGCGCTGGCCAGAACACAGGATAACGGCATCACCCCTGCATTTAATCGCGGCCGGAGACTGAAGTTGGCAGGTCTCTCTTCTCATTTGTCACTTGGGTGAGTCCGGCTATCACCGAGATCATGTATCCTAACCCCATTTAGGTGACGTATACCCCTTTCGGCCCGTCGGGCGGGCGCAGCGCCTGGTGCTTCTTTGCGCCGGCGCCCATAGGGCCGTGTTGCGGAAAACGGCCGGAATGCCGTAGACAGATGACCTGATGAACACCATACCCCAGTAATCCACGTGGTACTCGCGGTGCATGTAATTGCACCGCTGAGTTGAACAGCTTTGGAGACTGCGTCTCCAGCGTCCTTCAAGCTGGTGCATTCGGTGTGCAATCCTTGACCAATGGGCGTAATTCAGTTCACGAGAATATTGAATTGATAGTATTATGGTTTGATACTACATAGAACGCAAGCTGTAAACTACAAGGTAATATATATCTGGTAGATTGTGGATACAGTATAGTAACGGAGGAACATATATTATCTTCAAAACCCATATAACTTACTACAGAAAATGGCTGTCTCGCGTTCCCCAATCTCAGCCTCGAGCCTCAAGTAATCGTGCGATAGCCTCGTGGTCTTCCCTCCTTGCTAAGTCTAAGGGCGTCTTGCGCTCATCGTTCTGCATACGCACATTCGCACCCTGATTGATCAAGAGTTCCGCAACCGCAAAATGTCCATAATATGCCGCCAAGTGTAACGCTGTTTCGCCACGCACGTCCTGGGTATTCTTCATAACCTTATTGGCGAGTAACAGTTCCACAACACCCAGGTGCCCCTTCTGTGATGCTATGTGCAAAGGGGTCCACCCACAATCGTTCAGCGCATTTACGTCTGCGCCCCACTCGAGGAGGGCCCTGGCGATAGTACTCTTTCCTGTCCGTGACGCTAGGTGTAATGGGGTCCAGTCATACACATTTCTTGCGTCGGAATTTGCTCGGAATTTGAGTAACAACCGCGTGACCAAATAGTGTCCGTTTTCAGATGCCCCGTGGAGTGGTGTCCTTTCCTCCCGATCCTGGTGATCCACCTCAGCATCGCAACGTAGGAGAAGTTGTGTAGCCTCCTCGTTTCCATTTCTCGACACGAGGAAAAGAGGGGTCTCCCTGTCTTCATTCTCCGCGTTCAGATTAGCACCGCGCTCGATTAGCGAGTGCATGGCTTGGATGTGTCCGAGTTGCGATGCTACATGTAACGGAGTCTGATTCTCGTCGTAACGCGCATTCACGTTGGTGGCGTCTACCTATAGAAAATGTTAATAAATTATGATTCGTAATACTGGGAGGATGTACACCTTGATTCGTTCAGCGAATGGTACGAAGTGTGGATCGAAAGCTAAGGTGGCCTGAAGGCAGTGGGTTAGGCAAGTGACGTAGGTAGTGAATTGGGAACAAACCTGGAATAATTGAAGCACGTTCGAAAGCTTATCATCATACGCTTTGGCCTTCCGTCGCAAATACGTGCCCAGAAAGACACTCCTGATAAAGCCGACTTTGTTGCTCTGTTTGATTGCGTGTTCAATTGGACCGAGTTCGCTTAGATATGGTCAGATAATGATAAGAGTATCCGGAATGCATGGCGTACGATTCGAGGGTCTGAAAGACTGTGTACAGGCTACGCGGAAGATCGTTCTCCTCCAGGTTATTGTCCTCGCACACCGTCCCGACGTCGCTCACCAGGCTAGCAACCTTCCCGAGTTTTTCGTTCACCGCATCCCACTTTTCCTGGTGCAGCGTCGACTCCTGTTGATTTACTTGTAGGAAACATCATCATTATGAGAGTAGTCGAACACTGACATTTCGCATCGTCAGCGCCTGGAGGAGGACGCCCGCAAGTGGCGAGATATAGGGAATCCTTTCAGCCAGGGCGGTTGCCTCCTTGAGAGACGCGAGAGAATCCTTGATTCTGCTTATCGGGGGGTCAATTTTGTTGTCGATTTGTTCCGATGGGATAAAATTGAGCTGAGGAGCTGGATAAGACCAATTAGTGAGCCCGAGAGAGAGTAAACAAATCGAGCTATGGTAAATGCCGGTACTCACGGACTAATTGGCCAGGCGTCGTACCAGCCATAGGTGGGACACCATAAGTAGGTGCCTCCAGCATGGGAAACCCGTGACTGAGAGAGGCTAGACAGGAACGGCCAATGAGTTACAGGGAAAAAGTCAAGTCGAGATGCAAATACTCACAGACGGTTTCTCCCACACAAGTAAGGTCCACATGAGGGACAGCGTAAATGGGCTCTTCATACCTCGGCGACCTGCAACGGGGAGGGGCTGAACAGGAATGGTCGATGAGTTAAATAAAAGGAAGCGAGAAACCGGTACTCACAGACTGATACACCGACATTACCAGTAGCTACAGAGGGAGAAATGTCAACTGGCTCGCGTTCCAGCTCCCAGTGATGGTGAGAAGCTGGACAGGAAACTATTTAACTAGGCGAAACAACGTCAAAGTTGGAGAGATACTAGCACTTACAGACTGATTCGCCGACGTTACCACTGGCCACAGGAGGGACGCCGTATGCGGCCAGCTCGAACACCGGCGACCTGCGAGTGAGAGTAGCTGGAAAGGATCCCGTCGATGAGCGAGAAGGAAGGCGATCCAATATTAGGACTCACGAACAGGTTGGTTGACGTTAGTAGAAGACATGGAGGGGTGGCCGTCGCCGTCGGTGGCTTCGGAGTTCTTAAACACCTTTGGCCCAAGCTTTGACCCGTGAGACATGCTTCAACAATGTGGTTGTGGCTATCGGTGTTGGCATAATCGGTTAGGCCAAGGCGCTCACGATTGTGGGAAGGTGTGGAGGGTGGTGTGGAGACGACTGTGGTCGTGGTGCCAAGACCTCCAGGCTCCAGCTGTGTTGCTGTGTTCCAGGCTATTACCTAATGAGGCTAATCTCGTGTTTCACCGCTGGCAGGGCCCCTGTAGGTCATCTGCCGGCTTTACTAGTACTGTAGGGTCTGTCCTTCCTCGTTGGTTGGCACCCATTATGGACTGAGATCCCGAGTAGGCACCTCGCATGTACCGGTCCTTCTACATGCAAGTATCGTGACGCAGTCCGTCCAAATCTGGTTTGGTCGAAGCCAACCTCACCGGCTTGTAAATGCCTATGCTTTTGGAGTAGAAAGAGCTTTGGAGTTGACGTAGCCACGCGCAGAGAGCAATAACAACAGCCACTTGGGGGTTACGGGAGTTGCCAGTGGTGGTCCTGGTGGACGCGGCCGTCACTTCTGTCCAACATTACCGTGAGATGCTGCTTGGCAGATGAGACCGTTTGTGGCCGATCATCACAATGGTTAGCCTGTTTACATCAAAAGGTCAAGAGCACTGCTAGGGCTCAAGCCTGACATCCTATAAGGTTGGTCCCAAATCCATCTCATCTGTTACTCTGTCACTCATAGCCCGGTTTGGCCGGCCTGGCTCAGGTCTAGAGTCGGTGCTGGCATATCACCAGATCGGCAGACTTTGACCGATCTCGAGAAATACCAGACATGATTTAGACGGGACTTTACTCTGAGGCAGCTGTAAAACATTGGCAAATCTTGTTTTAGTTCAGTTGCATGGTGTCAATAAGCCCCGCCAACGTCGTGGATACTATCACAAAACGCCCTTACACACATCGAACCTTTCCCGACGAGTTCTCGTGACCCCCATCACGGCTATTCGAGTCTACCCTGGCGCGGAAGAAACACATCAAGCTGGACGAATTAAAACAGAGGACTCCTGAGATTGCTGAGAGTTGAGAGACTCGTTGGGGTCAAGGCAACACTGCAACTTCCTATGCTCAGTCATGGTTAGTATAATAGATCATTCCCACACCATGACCGACTCATACGACGCGACAACGGTATCACCATCTAAAGATGGCCGGTTGATTATGACGTTATTACCTGTTTTCTTACATCTTAATATTTACTGCTGGCAGACAGGACGTTGGCAGACACATATTTTTTCTTACTTGAATGATGCACGTCTCGGATACACCATCTGAATCCCACTCGCGTCATGACCTTCGCTTCTTAGTTACAACTTTTCAGCCTCCATACCCACGTCCCTTGACGATGCGTCGATAATTTCCCCACCTCCACGTCCAGGCCGCCGGGTAACGTACATTGCCATGGCTGAACGCGGTATTTATTGGTGCTTTGTCAAAGACGTAAAATGGATTTAGGATGTGTCGGCTCCTTCCTCCCGCTATGCGACCCTCCTTTCTTGTCAAATGTATCGGAGAAACAAACAAACAATCCATACCGAAAACTTAAATTCTCAACAAGGCCACTACAAGGCCCTAAACCAACAATTACCCGTCCCGGCCTACCAAAGTACAAAAGTAATTTAATAAGGGACTAAAGTGTGTGACACCTTGATCTAATATAACACTCGCACGTCGTGTTTTTAAAAATCCCGATCATGCAGACGCCTGAAGGCCCTCCCATTTTAGCCGTTCTGTAGCAGAAGTTGCGCCGCTTCAGCCTGAGCTGCGTTAATACCTTCCGATATTACCTGAGAAGGTGTGTTCCCTTCTTTATTCTGCTTACAACGATCCGCGCCGCATTCTAGCAAGAGACCCACAGCGCGGTAATGTCCATTATAGGCCGCCAAGTGCAACGCGGTCCAGCCATCTTGTTCCTCCGCGTTTACATCCGCACCATTCTCCAACAATAGCCGCGCAGCCTCCACTTGCCCACCTGACGATGCCATGTGTAATGGGGTCCACCCACGCTCATCCTTAGCATCAACGTCGGCGCCATGTTTGAGTAATACACTTGCGACGTCGAGACATCCTTGGTCCGATGCTAGATGTAGTGGGGTCTGAGAATAACGATCCCGTACGTTAGAATCCGCGCCGTTATTGAGCAATAATTGGGCGACCTCGTGGTGCCCATTTGTTGACGCCACATGGAGAGGAGCCTGCCCAGATGGGCCCTGGTGACTTGCATCTGCGCCATGATGCAATAGCAACGGTATGGCCTCCAGTCTTCCATGTCTTGATGCCAGGGATAGTGGTGTTTCATTTTCTCTATCCTCTGCGTTCACATCTACACCATGGGTGACCAGGGACCGAATGACCTCGGTGTATCCTTGTTGTGATGCTATGTGTAACGGAGTTTGATGCTTGCTGTCCTTGACGTCTGCCTTGGTACAGTGCTGCAGGAGGAACAACGCAACCTCAGAACGGCCCTTGCGCAACGCCGCATGAAGGGGAGTCCCTCCGTTACCACCCCGGGTATCAACATCTTCTGGGTGTGCATTTACAAGGCTATTCACCATGTCGTGGAAACCACACAACGCCGCGTAATATAACGGCGCTACTCCCGGCTTCTCTGGGTGTGTGTGTGTCATGTGTCGCCCGGAAGGGTTGTCCATATCGTATACCCAAAGCCAGGCAGCGAAGTAGGGCTTCTTCTTGTCAAAGAGATGTTCCATCCCATTATCTGCGAGACTGGAAGCATCATCGCCACGGTGGGCATGATCGACCCAGTTTTCGGCGGCATAAGTCACTAGTGGGAACATCTTTTTGACGCTTCCCTTGTGGATGCGGGTGCTCAAGCGAAGGAGTATGCTGAGGCAAGCCTTGGCAAGAAAAGTATGCGCGTGTCGTGGGAGTACATGATAGCGAGAGAGAGTAGAAGTTGCGAGACGATGTCCGGTAAGGAACTCCTGTACCGAAAAGTGAGAGAATTGTACAATTTGCTCTCCGTAGATGTTGGCCGTAATGGTGATCAAGCTGGGGCATGCAGAAAGCACGGCTTCCTCGGCATTCGCAGGGCGCCAACGGGCGTTGAATTCAGGGATCCCGGTGGTCTCCCTATCGGCTTGGATTGCAAAAACCTCCGCGAGCTCCTCGATAAGAAGTGGGCGAACTGCTACCGTGAGGAACTGGAAAATACGATAAGCGCATTCCCACTTCTCCTCATCAATGCCTTGGAGCGTGCGTTCGTATGTTTCGTCCAAAGTTTTGGGTAATTCTTCCAAAACTTTTCGGATCCTCTGTAACGGACAGCGACGCAGGGATTCTAGTTGACAGTGGGCCCACCGGAACCTAAGCCGTCGGATGAGAAGCGTCACGAAGGAAGCTGACAATTTTCACTTACATTCCACCTGCATTTTTTGTCAAAGTATCGATGACCAATCTCTTGTCCTCTTCTGGCCACTCCCGCATCGTCAAGTCTGACTGAACAATCGCCTTGACATAATCCGCAATGTCTTTATTTTGTCCAATTTGATCGTGAATGGATATGCTAATGCCATCGGTTGCTGAGTGCGCGAGAGCTGCTCTAATGTCCATCTCTGGTCGGCTGGTGATACAGAAATGCAGATGTGGGAGCCTCAAGTCGACAAGATCCTTCACGACCTCGAGTGCCTGTTCACGTGGTGACGGAAAGCCATGGAAATTGGGATATTCATCCAAGGCATCTATGATGATGTAGAATGGCCCTTGGACCGGAACTGCGAGCATTTCTTTCAAACAATCTCTAAGCACATTGTCGCTGGGTTGATGTAGGCCATGGTCGTGCTTCAAATACAGTGAATGCAGAATTTCACAGAGGTCATCAGATTGAATGCAGAGCTGAATGAGCAACGAAGACAGTAATCCGCGAGCGCTGTGCTTAGCGGTATCCCGGAAGTCGGCGTAAAAGTATCCGACGATGGCTAATCCCGCTTCACGCAAGGATTGGACATTGTGAATGATGGTTGAACTGATCAAGGAAGTGAGTACACTCAAGAGGGATTAGCGATTGTTTCGCATACCAGAAGACACTCTTTCCTGATCCAGCTAAAATATCACAGGAGACGGTCACTAGCGGTCAAGACGTCAAGATGATGTGCGCACGTTTGCCGTGGACCCATAGTAGGGATCCCGTCGATCTCCATCGCTGAAATTCTTTGCTTTCAGTAAACCATGTCGCAGTCCCGCTGTGGTGGGCCTTGCGAGCGATGTTGTGGTTTGTCGATGAGTCAGGAGGAGACAACCAACGGTGACAGTCCTGTTCTAGCTGATAGCCTGTGAAACATGTCAGCTTTGTGTACGAATAGCTGAGATACGATGTCGTTACGAACGGTTCACAGTGGTCATCTCGTTCACAGTCTGATGTATTGAAACTGGGAGCCCAAGTTAACCCATGCACCTTCATGCACGTCGTAACAGACATACCGAGGGCTGGTCTGATACCTCCGATTGATGCGTTGCCACCTAGTCAGAAAGGTGCTCAGTGCTTACGCGTCTACTAAGACGAGCGAGCTATATTTACCTTCCATAACTACTGCCATGTTACTGATGAGGCCATAGATGACCTCGAGTATTGGGCCAGCCGTTCTCCTGGCCTCCTCCTGTGTGAGTCTAGCTAGTCTTTGCAAGACCAGTCTAGCATCACCTTCCTCATCGAGTTGTTTCGCATAGTTCTCTGAGGAAAGGTGGGACAATGGAGATTTCGAAAGAGGCAGGACATACTGAATCGACCTTCATTGACTTGCTGAGTTGCTAGAGTGAGTATAGACAGTAGTTCGGCCGTTATCTTAGTGATGGCTTCGGTCATCGCCGGATTCGGGTTAGTCAAGGGACCCAAGGTACGAATCACAAGACCTCCCAGGGGGCCTTCAACACTTTCAAAGAGCCCCACGAAAGCACCATAGCTTCCATTGTTGCTCTTGGCCGCCTAATGCACCCAAATATAAACAACCTGGATCCTGTCAAAGATAGCAACGGACGTACTGCGAGAAGGAGGCCAATTCCAGAAAATATAAATTGTTCAGGCGTAAAAGCCTAGAATACTTATTAACGTACACTTATTGGGGGTAGAAGGTTTTTAGACTTACAAGAGTGGCACAGTCGCCGAGACCATGGTGCGCAGAAAGGATGTGCAAACCGTCAATGGTAGGTTTGAGACATTCTATTAATTTAACATCGCCATTCCTAACTTCTTCAAATCCCCAGGCTTGGGCCTGAAGGACATCGAGGATGACGTTAGGGGTGTCGCAATTACTGATCTGGACTGTGAGAGGATCTTTTGTGAGGTCTATTCCCGTCTCTCTGGTGTAGTTGGCCAAGGCGACCCCAATCATTGCCTCAGACGTAGAAGACAAAGGGGATGGGGTGCTAATTGGAGACATGGCGGTATCGGGGAATGTTCTTGGAAAGGAGGAACTTGTGGTGGGGTATGAACTCTACTCAGCTCCCCAAAGGCATTTATATGGGACGTACATTCATTATAACTCCAATTGACGACCTCCGTTCCAGTGGCATGCTTACAAGATAGAAGCAGAGATTCCCCGAGTAAGGGTCCCATTGGCCTGGCTTTGGGCTCAGAGATTGATAGTAAACTCGGGTGGCGGCCGGCAGGAACATCGAATGAGGGTCCATTTGGCCTGCCTGTGGCTGCGAATCCAATCACTCCTGAACCTAACTATATAAGTGGATCAAGGTATTGTGTTGATGCGCATCAAACTCGAGCTAGCTGATTGTTGAACACGACTCCAAGGGAGAGGTCGCGGGATCCTAGAATGGTTAAAATGGCTGGAAATGTGGGGCGGATTTATTGTAGAATTGTGAATTTGTACCAAAGTTATATACTAGTCGGATTATGGTAGTGTAACTCCTGTTGAACAGTCAGTCGCTTGACATGAGGACCATATAGCATTACAGGCCACCACTCACCGCCCTCACGGAGCAAACAACTTGAAAACCACCGACTGTTGGGGATTGGCATTTTCAAACTCAGCGTTTATGGAGCGAACGATCACCATCGATCACCGGCCACCAGCGTACATCCATTCCTGTGACCATACTTGCCTCCAAGATTCGGACTCAGAATCAGCCATGGAAACATAGTTTCGTAGTTTCGATGATTGAAAATGGGTACGTGAATGGTAATGCTTACATTGAGTAACCCGAGGCGATCCGGAGTCTCAGGCTTCACGTATACTGCCGTAATGTACCCGCTCGGCTTGGCCCGGCCCAACGCGGTCACCAAAGGATGATGCACTAGTAGCCAAGCCACCAGGTACCACAGGGGCACTTAAGACTTATATGAGCAGGCAGGTGATGAAGTTGTGCCACTCCATCATCATGTCGTTGTCTGATGTAGGCAGGCCATTACAGCCACGTGTGAACGTGTGAACAGCCACGACGGAGTGCCTGCCAATGGTCATTAGTCTTCCTGTCACACTCCTGTCTCCGAGTCATAGCCTCGTTCCTCAGTCTCGGGCTCCTTCCCTTCTGGTGCAGTGCAAGATCAATGCACTCACCTTCTCTCTCCCTTCCCTTATACTCCTCTCACTGCCTCTATTCAGTACTTACAGCCTCAACCAAAACACTGGTAGGTGATGATATGTATATAAACTCACCTGCTCACTGTAGTGACAATCGGTGATAAGAAGTTTTAGTGTTTCGTTCAGAGCCTTGACGATTCATCCGGTCAGATGTTACAAGGGGCGCAGCGGTCACGGGAGCGGGGACATAAGAGATACGAGACTCGAGGCAGGTGCAAATGTAAGCTCGAAAATGAGGAATGCACCCCGGGACTCGAACAGCGGGCGACATGAGAATGGGAGATGGTGAGAGAAAGCAGGGACCTTAGACGATCACGTACAGTGAGATGTAGCAACTAGTAAAAGTAAAATGGGTGAAAGCGAGCAAACGCGAAAGAATGTGGGAGCGGGAGCTGTATGACGGACACTCAGTCTGGGCTCTAGAAAGCACACTGAATGGATTGTATTCACCTGTATGACGGACACTCAGTCTGGGCTCTAGAAAGCACACTGAGGATCCCGTCACACAAGTACTAAAGTATTTAAAGAACTACAGAAACGGATGCTAATTAAGCTATGTACTGTATCTGGGCCTGGACCAAGCAGACTGTCTACGAGTAAAGTATGCTAGCACGCTGCGCACCGGCAGCGCGCGCTGTGTGGTCTTGATCTGGTGGTCCTGGCTGGCTGCCACTTCCGCGACATGAGATGTTTGTTGTTAGTGTGTGGCACGGGCCTTCACATACTCACCTTGGTACTTACGAGCTAAAGAAACCTTTCAAGGGGCTATTAAAGCGACACCACCCTGAGGAAATGAAGAGGTACCGTGATCGCACGGGCAAAAGGAAAGAGAAACGCGCGAAATGAGGGGAGACCGCAGGCGCTCAACAACACGAACGCGAGGAAAAGATTTTATTTATTTATTTACCAAGTTAGGACTCTTATGAGATAGGAACAGTGGTTTGCGTTTGCCAGCCAGCCCCGCGAGGTGGCACCACTACTTGTGTTCTGAGCTCTGAGGCGGCTGCCGAGCAACTGGGGATAAATGGGGCTCAGGGTAATCGGTATATCATCCAGGCCCGCGCTGATAGCGCTGATACACCAAGTTAGCACTCCGCGCGCCTCCACCCTTCAACTTGTTTCCACCGCCACTCCCACTATTCCCAACAACTTGGATACGAGGGGGGGAGCACCTAAAACGAGAAAATACATCTATTGTGAGACGCATGCGTTGCTGAACCATGTCTATGCCGTACTTATCGTACAGTTGTCAGAGGGAAAAAAGGAAAAATACTGTAAAGTCAAGGAGAAAATTTTCTAAGTAATATTTGGTGTGGAGATTGACGCTCCACCGTGACCTACGGCGGGTGAGCTCAAATCACTTCTATGTGCTATCCCGCAACCAACGCAGGCACGACCTTCATGGCCGCGGCGCCAACCTACTGTGCAGTAGATGGACGTCCAACCATTCTCAGCACAGGAAGCGGTCTGTTCATGTCCGCTTCGCACAATGATCGCCCTTCGTTTAAAAAGGGGGACACCTATCGACCCCTTTTGAAATAGTAAGCACCGTGAGTCAGCGGAGATAGAGGATCTGAACGAACATACATACAACACTTTCAAGAGAAAATAAAAATTAGGAAATTTGAATGATGGCCAAAGTAATGGTCGGGCTATGCTTGCTCTTCTCCCGCGCCACGTTCTAATAACAGCTTCGCAACTTCGCTATGTCCCATGAACGTCGCCGTTTGAAATGGGGTCCAGTCGAATTCTCCACGTATGTGCATGTCGGCTCCGTGCTCAAGTAATGTCTGCACGACCTCCACATGTCCATTTCGCGACGCCTGATGCAATGGGGTGTTTTGGTTCATCAATTGTGCATCAACATCAGCTCCGTAGTCTAAGAGGAGCTGGACGACTTTTGCCTGTCCTCCTGTCGATGCCCAATGCAAAGGAGTCCAGATTTTGCTATCTCTGGCATTCGCGTCGAAATTGTGCTCCAGTAACAGCTGTACAACCTCGTCTCGTCCGCGGTACGACGCGTGATGTGATAGCAGTTCGAATGAGCCGTACCGTACGTCCCCGTTTGCACCGTGCTCCAGCAACAGTCGCATTGCCTCGAGATTTCGACAATCATACGCCTTTACCAGCGGAACCCTCCCATCTTGGTCTTCCAAATTCGTGTTGACACCATGATCCAGCAATACATCTGCAATTTCAAGGTTTCCCGTACATAATGCTGCGTGCAGGGCGGTCCCGTGATAACCACACTTGGCATTGGGGTCTTCTGCGTGCGTAACGAGGTGCTTTGCCAGCCCACTGAATCCACATAACGCCGCATAATACAACGCAGTTGGCCCCAGGGGCGATGGATATTCCGCAAGAGCGTGAATCGGTTGTCGTACCCAACTCCGGTCGACATCGTGTATCCACGCCCATGATGCAAGATATGGTTTACGTGGATCGAATAGACGTTCCAAGGCACTTTGGATTTGTGACGTCGCATCCCCAAACTTGGCATGATCGACCCAGTGACGAGCTGCATAGAATGCCAAAGGAAACGTCGCGAGCCGCTTTTTGTCCATTTTTTCGTCCAACCGCAGAAGTACTGCGAGGCATGCCCGCACGAGGGTAATGTGGGCACTATCTCGTGAAATGTGGTATCGATGAATGTTTCCGATATCGGAGGTGCGGAGGCGATTAGATGTCAAAAATTCTTTGACCGAAAAATGCGAAAAATGGAAATATTTTGATCCATCATCCTCGACGACTGCGATTAATGTGGAACATGCCGAAAGAACCGCTTCTTCCGGGTTTTCTGGTCGCCAGCCCTCCACGAGATTAGGCACCGTGTCCATATCAAACTCTACCGCAAATATCTCCGCGAGTTCTTCAACACGAAGCGGCCTCATAGCTGCGACCAAGCATTGAAAGAGTCGGTGGGCATGCTGCCATTGCTCTTTCGGGATCCCTTGTAACGTTTGTTCGTATGTGTCATCCAGAGTCGTCGGCAATTCACTCAGAGCCTTGCGGAGACTCGAAGGCATACATCGACGAAGGGTGTCCAGTTGGCAATATACCCACCTAAACCTATACGACACTGAGAAACAGTAACCAGGGATGACAACAGGGACGACACACATTCCATCAGCTCTTTCCGAAAGCGTATGAATAACGAGTTCTTTGTCCTCTTCTTTCCATCTCCTCATTACTCTGTCAGAGTGAACAAAAGAGCGTATATAGTTGTTGATGTCCTCCCTTTGACCGCTTTCTTCGTGAAGGGATACACGAGACGACACAGATGTCAAGGGGTGAAGGACTGCTTGGATGTCTTGCTCGGGACGGCTTGTAATGCACATAGATAAATCGGTATGGTTCGACAGAACCAGGTCCTCTATGAAGTCCAACACCTTCTCACGGGCGGATGGAGTTCCAGTGTTGCTCGGACATTCATCTAGTGCATCCAAGATAATGAATATTGGTACCCGATCTGACAGTTCGAGCATGGCTTTGAGACATTTTGCAAGGGCGGCTTCACTCGGTTGCTGGGTGCCATCACGACACCCCGTGTACAATCGATGAAGCACGTCCCAGTAACGATCAGAGGAGTCACTAAGTTGGAAGAGAAGAGATGCCAACAAGCCGCGGACATCGCTCTTGGAAGCGTCTTTGAAATCGAAATAATAATAGGCGATTAAAGCCGAGGCGGCTTGTCGCGTGTTCTCAATGTCCTCGATAATGGCGGAGCTAATTTACAATATGAATTCTCTATCACATATAACAGATGAGATGGCGCGTACCACAAAACACTCTTCCCCACACCCGCTGCGAAATTAAGTAGAATTAGTGATAATAAAGGCAGAGGGGGGGGGATAAACATACGATTGCCTTGTATCCATAACAAAGAGCCATTTTCTCTCCATTCCCGAAATATGGCCCCTTGAATGAACCACTTTGCAGTCCCTCCATGCTGCGTTGAGCACGCAGCATTGTGATTGATGAAAGGGTCTGGGGGAGAGAGCCATGTTCGAAGTTTTTCTTGCAACTGGCTCCCTGTAAGCTTGTGTCAGCCTTGTCAGTCAGCGACGGCGCTATCAGAAAATGACAAACTTCTGACGTCATTCGTTGCTGTTGCACAGACAATTTGTAAGAAAAATGGACCAGTACGCGGAAAACGAGAGATAGCGTACAGCGTCTACTAGCTTTCACGTTATTATCGACGTTGCGTGCGACCCACTCAATCACGTTTACTTTTTGATTAACATCCTCGGTGAGGGTTTTGGTCGCCAGTATGGTGTCGTCGATATCTTCTGTGAGTTTCCTGGTCACCCTAACGTCGCCATGAACATCGCGGATGACTCTATCAACATGGTGCGCAACATCCAAATTTCTAGCCGCAACCATTAGGCATTCCTCCTTCGTAAGGGAGTCCAGCCGTAGAAGCGCATCCTTAACGTCATTCCTTCCCATCAGCCTATTCACAAACTTTCCTGAGTCATACTTAGCCCAAGAAAAGCGCAAGGACAATGAAACAACTCACTGATTCTCTTGTCGGTCATCATCTTCGTCGAAAGAGCGAGAAGGGAAAGTAATTGTGCCATAATCTTCCCAAGAAGCTCTGTCAGCGCTTCATTGAGCGGGATCCCAGCATAGTTTGTCAGGCGTTGGAGGAAGAAGTGGATGTGCTCGAAGAGGTCGATGAGCATGTCTACGTCGTGGCGCGCCGCGACGTCCCTCGCGGTCTGGCCATTAGATGTCATAAAGACGAATGATAAGGAACCTAGGATAGGACTTACCCCAAGGAGAACGACGATACCCCCAAAGATCGCTCTGGCAGGCGGGTATGCCTGAGAGTCAGATGTCGGCGAATGATCATACGGAGAGAAAACGGGTCGGGGATGGCTTACCAATCCGATACCTTCTGCGAGCATCGATGAGAAAGTAAATAGGATGTCGACTGTCGGGCGTAGCCATTTCATCAAATTTTCATCGCCTTTGCGAGATCTGCTGAGAACCTGCACTTGTTTTCGAAGTATTTCCGAGACGGCCTCAGGACTGTGCCAGGAGACGAGCTGTGAGGCAAAGGGATGCGTTTCTAGATGCTTTCCAGTTACTCTCTGATACTGGCTCAAGGCCGAGTTGAATATTGCGGTGAAGTTATCGGGCGACGGGCTGGCAGTTCGACAGCTCGCAGACATGGGGATGGGATGCAGGGTGATAGGCTTAGATAACGAGTGAAAATGAGAATAGAAGACTAGGACAAACGGTGGGCTACCATCACATGTCAGAAAAAGGTTTGTCATGCAGTGGTGGAATCAACTCCGCGGCGACAACAATATTGGTCTAGATGCCACGAGGAAGGACACACTGTAATTTGGTAATTTTTTGGTGTACGTGTGCGGTACGATCCGGTACAACGGACGACATGCGTGCCGCAAGTTGCCGAGCGCTAGACTGAAACATCGGCCGCCCTTCGGAAATCACCACAGTCAGTCATACAATTATAGACTGATCATAATCATACGGATCCTATGGTGCAATCCTTAACTATAGTGTCGCGTATCCAAGTCCGCATCACACACGCCAAGAGACATGTGCAACCGTACGTCATCATTACATCACAGCTGGAAATACACAAGGCCAACGCCGCTCCACCGTAGGCCACTGTTGGAGTAGCAAAACACAAAATAGAGGATGAGGATGAACGACCGTTGTCTCGTGATCCCTCATAAGTCAAGGTTTGTTCCCACAACTTGAGCACGTAAATGGGATGTGCGCACCTTGTGGAGCATGCCAATCAGAGCACTTTCACACGTCAAATTGCGTCAAACCCCATTGCGTTGACTACCCTGTCTTCTTCTTGCTAATGTGGTCCGCACTGCCCATGATAGGTTTCAAAATGCATCCGTGTAATGATTGCAAAACGGCAAGCGGACTAGAGTCCCTGCCCAGCTGCAAACACAACATTGGGAGTATTCTCCCATGGCGCGAAGTCGGTGATTCCCGGGCGTTAAGTTGTGACGGCGTCTGTGGAAATGAATGGGCTTTCCAAACTTGTCATTGTCAATCGGAGCACACCAGGAAAATGGTCTGCAAGGATAGATGGATTAATAATTTAGTACAGTCCAGGTTATCTGTTCGATGGGTGTAGGGTACACAGGCGGAGGCGGTTTTAATTCTGGGCCCAATACACAGATCCTCTGGTTATGGCTAGACTGTACTCGTACTCATAGTCCATAATTTGAGGCCCATAAAGGAAAATTCCAAGCAGAAGTAGAGTGCGCGTGTCAGTGCGTGTCAGGTAGCACGACTCCGAGTACCAAATCCGAGCGAGCTTGATTGGTTGAATTGAAAAGTTTTCCATGACATCGGCCGAAACGTCCGAAAGGACGGCTTTTGTGACTCATTTCCAGGACCTGTTCAAACTCCGCAAGCGTCAGAGAGACAAGTTATTGGGACAGACACTGGACGTGCCAAACTATGGGATCCATGGAACCTTGTCAATATATACTTAACTACTCGGATGAACTGATACATCATGCCTTGGATTGTTCACCTGGGGACCTGAAACGAAAGAACGAGTTGTGGCTCGAAAACTACGGGCTGCATGCTGCTTGAGAATTGTCTAGTGTGCACATCAGACATGTACAGAACCCGCGCGAGCCACAGACGTCTCTGATAATGGACAATGACACTGGCAGGACACAGCACCGAAAAAGGAAGCCGTTTCTGACTGATTGACACCGGCAGGTAGTGTTCGCCGGAGTTGAGTTTTGGTGTCGTTGCAGACAGAACAGCCTCAACGGATTTACATCCGAAGTTGGGTGTAACAGGGGGTTTGGAAGAATGGGGATGGGGCCCTAGCGAGCCAAAGACTCCAAAAGGTGAAGGTGCAGTCCAGGTGGAGTGGCCGGGGGCCAGGTTTGGGGTCCCATGATTTTTGTGGTCATGATATTCTCTATTCACCCTACGGTATTCTACACATGACTGTAGCCTTTAATAGCCGAGTGATGATGCGCTTATATGTTGCCTGAAGGAATGCCTCGAACTTCCCGGCCAAAGCCCTTTCTATGTTGTCGTGGATGTCTTGGATGAATACCCAAATTCATTTGGCTCTCCGTCCCCACGAGAACAGGATCTCGAAGTCGTGAAGTATCTCGTCGACTTGAAGATCCGACATCTACGTTTCTGCATCGCCAGTCGTCCCGAGGTGGACATCAGAGGCAGTGGGTAACTGCCCCCACTTTTCCATCGCGGATCACAGACTTTGCTTGTGTGTACCGAAAGACTTCAAGGAGCTGGCGAATGCATTGAAGTGGCGCGGGTCCAGCAAGGGATCGACCTGAAACCAATACAGAGAATCAGTATCGTTGGGCCGCCCGGGTATTGAACTATGACATCGCACGAAACAACATAAGCCCAAGCGGCCGTACCCTTTGCCTTTGCGCCTCCTTCGTCAGAACTCCTGCTGTATTGACGATCGCATCGACCATAAGTCCTCTTTCGGCATTGTCAACGACTCACCTTGAAAGAATACCAAGACCAATATTGACGGATTGAGGATGACTCTTTCATGAGACGTCCCGCAACGAAGAAGACGGGGAATTGCCTCTCCCAAGTTGGAATCGGCAACAACAGTGGCGGAGAACGACGAGTAGCGGATGCTCTCACGCAAAGTACGGCTGTGGGGTGGACAAGAAGGATTACTCCGATACAGTAATGGGTTACCGTAACTGGAGTAGTGGGAGTGTAATTCAGCTAAGGTAGGGTCGTTTTAGTTTCAACGAACGTCACGTGATAAAAGTGACAAAATGCGTGACAAACACAATTTTTTGAATTCCTTTCTAGCAACAACGTATATTTAAAATGTGCTTGCGCTTAAATGACTTAAATGTAATGGTTCAATTATGAGCGCGAGCCGTTTTTTTAAATATTTAGTTTGGGAGGAGAAATTCAAAAAGTTGCATCTCTCATGCCGGCGTCTGTGCTGGAAAATTCAAGCTCCAATGGCAGGACATGACATGGCAACTTGGGAGGTAACGCAGTGTCACCTCACGTGACGTTCGTTGAAACTAAAACGACCCTACCTTATGATATATGATGTTTCATGGGTGTGCTTCCCGCTCCGGACCGCCTGAGACGCCCGCAATGACCTACCCTTCCCCTTGAGGAGGGCCCAAACATTCACTGCGGAAGTGACTTTATTTTCAGTAGTAAATCTGATAGGAAAAATGACAAAATGACATGTTAATCTGACTTGTCGGAAAAAACCGAGCATAATCTGACTTTGAGGCAAGCTGACGTAAGT
>Ga0307510_10003655_pt1 | contig 17956 bp, 15 predicted proteins | sample 12_EM_MG_FD_207224 | JGI IMG/M metagenome (GOLD analysis project Ga0307510, IMG submission 207224) | Populus trichocarpa ectomycorrhiza microbial communities from riparian zone in the Pacific Northwest, United States - 12_EM | ecosystem: Host-associated > Plants > Roots > Unclassified | place...
AAAAAATTAACTGTTATAACTAAAATAAATTTTTTATATAAAATTCAAAACCATCATCTATGTTACTCTTCATTTTCATTTTGATCCTCTAACTTTTAATTCAACCCCAATTAGATGTAAATTTAGACTAAAAAAAACTCATTTATGCCAAGAAAAAAAGTTTGAGAAAAAAATTAAATTGTGTAAAAATCAACCATTTCAATTCATAACATTGAAAATAGCTACAGGGAAAGCCCTCACATATTTTAGCTTTATACTTAATTGAATGTTTAATGAAATAACCCTTCTGTCCCTAATGAAAAAACACATAAACACTAATAAAAAAAGTTCCTTTTTTTACCTCAAGCAAAGATTAGCGAGGCAAAAAGGGTCGAGCCTCCATTTCAAAGATTTAATCCAGATTCTATCAACCATATCACTTACCAAGTACAACTACTTGTGCACCCCCTCAATGGCTTCAAATGGGAAAAGACAACATTTTCATTCATTTTTGACCCTCAACGTTGGGCTAATTTTAAAGACGAGGGAAGAACTAATTTGACACCCTATACATTAAAAAAAACCATTACAGTTTTTCTTCTTCTTTTTTGTATGCTGGGGTCTCGAAAATGTGACTCGACCAATATTCTACAAAACCTCGGATTTGTGACCTCCATTATACATCCAACTCACCTATAACTTCGTCATTTTCATTTAACCCCAGAAGAGCTTGGACTGCAGGCATCAAACATTTTCTCATCCCCCAGCGTGAGCTTCAATACAAACCACTGGATAGCAAGGAATCAACATGTTCACTCATTTCGGATGGAATAATACTTGTCCCAAAGGGTTTGAGATTTTGAAATTTCACTCATAAGGTTTTTGAATTTAAGGCTGCAATCTCCTCCGCTGAAAAGTAAAAAAACAGTGATCATGAACCAACAAAAGACGGTATGTCATTCAGCTCATTTTGTGTTCCCATTATTATGCCAGAAATAAAAACCTGAAATTTATTCAGTATAAAATTTATAAACCTTGTTCGATTCAAGGATGCGATTGCTCGAAGAGCACTGCGAATCATGTCTTCATTGCGATCCACTTCTTGCTTCACAGCATCTAGCTTAGGCTTAAAATTGACAGTTTTTTGGAGGGGCTCCACCAATGAGTCCAGCACTGAAGTGCCGAATAAAGAGATCAGAAAATCTGTAGCACAAAGAAACCCAGCAGACTAAAGTTGGATGATTAACTCACTGACCTGCCAATACAGCAGATGGACACTTATCGGCCAATTTTGAGAGGATAAGATGACAAGGCATTTTAACATCGTAATGATCTGGAACATCCAAAATAGACAAGTCAGCCAACAGTTGATAACATCAACAATAACAATCATTTTATACTCCAATCTTCATAGATGCCATTAGCTAACTAGATCTAGCTATTGATTATTGAATAATGATTTGAAATTAATCTAGCCATCATAATGAAGAACAACCAAAGAAACAATCCTATTGCAGGATAGTTAGAAAAATAAAGAAATGAAGGTGTAGTATTCTTCTCAAAAGTAGTATTTTTGAAAAAGAAATTTCATATATGGATTTTATCCTTAGTTATGATGCAAATGGATGTTGCAAACTGAATGTTTCTTTTCCTGGTTAGAAAAAACCCAAAACATGTTTGCAATGTTGTCATCCAATGATGCAGCTAAAGAGAGAGATTTAGTACTAAATTCATTTGTCTCTTAATTCTGAAAAAGATTAGTTTTTCTAAAAAAACAAATGAATATAGGAAAAAGAAATCATAAAAATTGAAAACTCCTGATTAACATTATTAGTTATAGACAAATTATAATCCAGAAAAGAATTAAGATGGCTAAGATAGATAGAATCCTATAAAAATAGATTTTATGGAGAAAAAAAGGTAAAAAGATATTAGAATTTAAGAAATAAATTAATATAATTCCTAGATTTCTTTTTGCTAGGTTGCATCCCTCGACATCACTTTCATGCATAAAACCAAACTGAATGAGTCACAAAATTAAATAACTAAACAATAATTGCGCTTGGTGAGAAGGATATTGAATACGACCATCCAGGCCTGATTTGAGGTAAGGAACAATGAAAGATGAAGGGTTCACTTGATCAAGACAACCATCCAGCAATGTGTCTACACATTCAAAGGCTGCTTTCCTCAACTCAAGGCCATCATCCACAATATGCTTGAAAGGCCCAAGATCTACAGTTCGTATCAATTCTTGCTGCAGTAAGCAAGATTTAAAATCAGAAAATCCTGCAAGGATATAATATGGGTGATACTGTACAAAAATGCAAGCAAGACCAACAGGAAGACAAAATAACATAAACATTGGAGAATATAACTTCAACATCTAATAGAGAAACCCAAATAACAGAAACATTATGTTTTTTAAATAGCAGTTACAATCATATGCAAATTGTTAGAAACCTAAATAATTTTGCATATTGAAAAATCTAATAATGTAAGACTATAAAATTGCAATACTAGTCTTCAATGTACACAGCACAAACTATGAGATTTCAACGTGTTGCAAAAACATATGAGCTAATGACATTTTTAAGTCTAACAGCTACATTGTTATGCGATGCAACAGCCACATCATAGCATGTGATATAACAGCTGTTACAGCAGCAACACGTTCAAAATGCTACACCTCATAAGAAAAGTAGGATGCAATATAATGGGCCCTTGAAAGTCTCACATAGCCGCCATTATTTTAAAACTCGGTTGCATAACTCACAAAAAACTCAATTGTTGTAGCTGGGGGGTTACAGCGCAGCTCAATTGTTGTTACTAAAGTAAAGAAAACAGCCAGGCATCCACAAAACAAAGTATAAAAGGCAAGAAACAGGGAACACAAAGGATAACGATGGAAATGCATTAACAATTTTTTGATACAATCCATTTAATTATAAAGCCCAGTTGTCAATCATTCTGCACAAAAGCACAAAAAATGACTTCCAGGACAATTCCATCAGTTCAAGCCTTCTATAATTGGAGAAATGGATAGAACAGCATAACCTGCCCTAGCAACAGAGAATCCTTTCATCCTGAAAGGTCAATTGACTTTTGCATCCACCTATTTGTTGTTTCTCATAGATAGCAACATATATATTGCCTCAAGCTTTTATTCACTTATGCTTTTTTATGTTTTTGGTTATCTTTCATTCATCATTAATATAATCATCATATTATTATAATAGCTTAAGCTGTTAGGAATCAAACAACCAAATCTTTTTTTTAACAAGCATTATCTTGCAGTTATGATGCAGCATGTTTAAGCTCCTTAAAATATATTTATAGTAACTTGAATAACTAAGCACACCTAAAATCAATATTTCTAGGACTAGAGAATATATGCCATTTAGCTGATCAAGGTTCATCTCAATCAATCATCCTATGGAAGTACAATGGAGTTACAAGAGAATATATGTCCTTGTTACCAGTTCATCTCAATCTACTATTATATGAAAGTACAATGGAGTCAATATTTATCACGCAACCTAGTATGTATAATCCTAGGCTGAATGCAAAATGCCTTTCTTTCAAGTAAAACAATGATTCGGCTCACACATATGCTGCCAGCATGGACATTATAGAGATGGATTCAAATAACTAATTCAAATGTTCAATACAAAGACTAACTGATACAAACCCTCAGCAGTGCAATATATAAATTAGAAGAAAAAGATTAAAAACAAATAAGAATTATAAGATTACCAGAGCACTGAAATCATAAGCAGTGCATGAGTTCTCAGCACTATGCTAAAGCATATATAAATCAATGGGATAAAGAGCTAACATTGTAAAAGACAGGACAGGTTAAAAAGTTCAAGCAATAATCCCCTACTTACACTGTATTTAGATAAGCAGCATATGGAAGTTGCATCATTAGCTCAGAAAAGGCCAACTTTTCAATTACCTTAACAATTGTTTGATCATAGAGAAGTGGCAACAATTCAGGAAGGAGTCCCTTGATAAGGTTAGGCTTATTGTGAGCGAATGTGCTCAAGGCCAAGACAGCTGCACGCCTAACATGCTGCATGTCATATTTAAGAATAACCATCAGGTTCAAAAACCAAGCAGGCCACCACAAGCAAACACTGTTTATTCATTAGAGCAAATATATATCTGCAACTTACCCGGTCATGATCTTTGATAAGCATAAGAAACGATGAGATTTCTGGGTATATAATCTCGTCAATCTTCTCTAGCCGCTCAACTATTGAGTATTTTACAGCAATTACCACTGTTGCTCTGGTGAAGGCAGCTGGGCTCGTTGTTCTCACCTATAAGGAATTTAGAATTTAAAGTAAAACACAAGCCTTTGGAGCCACAAAAACTAAGAACAAACTTAAATGAAACTCTGAATGCCATTTGATTTGATGATTAGAAACCTTAAGCGCAGGAACGAGCTTTGCAGGTTCAATAAGTGCAATTTTACCAAGGCACTCAGCTACAACATTCCGAACACCCTCTTCATCACTTTCACAGTGATTAAATAGTAATTTAAGTATCTTCTCAACACTGGAATCCTGGAACTCTGCTTTATCTACTGATTGTCTTACTATAACCTGCATACTCAGGAGGTTAGAGGAGACGGATATATTTTAAAAATAACCTTCAGTTTGAAGTAGATTTAAGAATAAAAAACAAACCTCCTTCAAAGAATGAAGCAGGAGATATTGTTTCTTCTGTTGATTATCAATCTGGTCCAAGATAAAGGGTAGGTACTTGGAAAGATTACCAACGGCAATATTACCAAGAGCATAAGAAGCAGCAGACTTTATTTCTTCAAAAGAGGATTGGAAGGACTCAATAATAATGGTTTCTATATTTGCATGCATGCTTAGATCTTTCCTTCTCCCAATTTCTCCCAGGCATAATAGTGCAAGGTGCTGCTTCGCCTAAAAAAGAAAATAACAGTTGTGAAATGCACAATTCAACTATTGCCATGGAAAAGGGTATCATCAATGCAAAGAGCATTCTTGTTACAAAATTGTACTTGTGTGGCAAACTTACTGAATTGGTACTACTGTCATCTTTGAGAATATCAGTAAGCATGTCCACAGTAGATGAACATTTTTTGTCACCTGCGGCAAGGCAGAGAACAGCCACGCATTGGGCTATTGAATGCAAAGCCTGTTTTGCAACACCTCCTGACTGTGGAGATGGCTTAGCACGTGAAAGAAGCGAGTCCAGTAAAGTGTCAAAACTTGTATTTGCAGAGTAGACTAAAGCAGCAAAAAAGTTTCGTAAAGCCTGCAATATCAAGCAGGAAAAATTTAAAACCAAGCATTGATCTGGACCACAAGTAATGTTTGGTATTGGAAGAGAGTGTTACCAAAAGGGCTTGACCCTGTAGCAATGGGCTGTTAATTAATGTTAGTGCTTGAGGAAGAACTTTATTTCTAACAGCCAAACCAACATTTGGGCTCGATTTCCTGTCAGCCATCAAGGTGCAGCAAAGTTCCAGGGCAAGAGCTGCCATGTGCAAATCTGAATCACTGAGACAATGGAAAAACAAGAGAATTAGCATTTTCAGATGTAATCACAGCCAACAACCATTCCTCACTCAAAAGCATAACATCAAAAGGCGTGGAAAACCTAATCAGAGTTGAAAGTTCCACGATAATAACTTCATAAGCAGATGAACCAATTTGATCACCATAAGCTACAATTAGAGAATTCAGTGTCCCCAAAGTTGCCTGCCTTAAAGCCCGATTAGCCTATGTTCCCAAACAACAAAGCAGAATTCAGAATTTATACACAACACTCAAATGCACATTAGCCTATCTACAAATCATAATCCAACAAATTAGTACGCATATTCTGAAGTAAACCAACTTTCATACCTTGCGTAGGAATGCAGTCAGCTCTGCAATTACATTCTCCAGGACACATGACAGATCAATCAGAAGAGGAGAAGCAGCAATTACAGCAAAAGCCTGGATTCAGAAATTCAAAATGGCTTGCATACTCATGCATCATAGTGATCAAGGAAATACATTATAACTTCAGATGAGAAAGCCTAACTAAATTGTCACCACAACACATAATTGGTGCAAAAACAACCCAAGGAATATTAACATCCATATAGCAATTTACATAACACTGACCTTCACAGCAGTAAGCCGTGTTATCTCATTCCCCATACGATCAACAAGTACAGGGAGACACACAGGTAATTCTGCTTTGAGGTTATCGCCAAATGTTGAAATGACAAGCCCCATGCAAGAAATGGCACACTCCTTGACCTCCTGGATAGAAGAAATATGCCGCATTAGAAAAAAATTTCAGAAAAGATAAAATGATTTTCAGCATGAGAAAAACTATAGAATCAACTCTAGTTACTCTACAGACCTGGTCTTGATCTTGGTTGGTCAAACGTGACATTATGGCATTATATATTGGATGGACATAAGGTCTGAAGTCAAAACCAAAGCCCTACATCAGAACACCAATTAAATTATCAGAAATGGTCTAACAAAATCTTGAAAGACAACAGAGTATATAAACAATCTAACCTGGATATTGGGACGGACAACGCGAACAAGTTCCCCACAGACTCTTAATGCCTCTGCTGTGACCTTGTAGTATCTCTCACCAACAGCAGACAAAACAGGACTAGAAAGGGCCTGCAATAACAAGCAGTGTAAATCCCAGTATATGTATTACTGCTCAGGAGTCATGACTGCTGTTCCATTCATAATTGAAAATAATCACGACACAGGAAATAAGTTACCAGTTCAAAGGAGTACAAACAGTAATGTATAAAAAAATTGTACATGCATTCACAACGCAGACCAAGGGGCAGTAATAAATAAGGGATCAAGGAAATTGCATGACAATACATTTTTTTTTTTTGGATAAAAAAATGGAAAAAATGAAAAACCTCAATTTCCTCAATAATTAAAACCCATCTTGAAGATGATGAATTATTACATCAATCCTAATCATGTTGTCATTTTCAGGGGGGGCAACCATTACCCAATGAATCCTATTAAAAGAAGAAAGAAAAGATCTTCACAACGTAGCATTGCCAACAAAGGTTTTCCAGAGCTTAACCACTTAACAAAAAATCATATATCCTCAAGCAATAAAGCATAATTCAAAAGACAAAAAGAATGGCTTAACATATTTTCTTTTGACATTTTAAATTTATGGCCAATAGAGCATTGCATGAGAGAAAATGCAAGAAAAAAAATTAAATATGAACTAAAGAATGCTTCACTATTAAGAACAGTACAATAAGAGGTATCGATTCCAGAATAAAACCACTGATTACCTTGATATAAAGGTGGAAAACAGAGGGTGAATGTGAAGCCAATACCAATCTTGTAAATATAAGAGCCTCAATCTTCAAATTTGAGGTCGAAGATTTGTCCTGAGAAATATTGCACAGGAAAATTTGCATCAATTAAGGATGAACAGTGTAATGCAGAAAATTAAGCACCAATGACACATCTGACTTGAGGCAAAATTCACATACATTTAATGCCTTCTCAATTCCTGGAATTAGTGACCCAATGTGTTCTGCAAGGCAGTCTGGCAAGACAACCACAAGTTCTTTCAAAACTGAAAATGCACCAACCTGTAGGCAGACAAAGGTAATGCATTTCATTTGTATTTTGTAAGGTGTGGCATGATTTATCTATGAGATCACATGCAGTTTTTTGAGCATGCAACTCTTAATCCTCGACACATATCAGCGGTTACCTTGGTCTTGATAGATTTCTCACGCAATTGCCTGTTTATAGATTTGACAATCTTTGGCACTTCTTGCTTCAGTAACCATCTTGGGCTGCATAACAGTTACACTTGCAAAATCAATTCACTGGGAGACCACACTCCTGAAGCAATAAACCAATTGCAGACACAGCAATTTTGTGAACCCTATTTTATCATCTAAATCCAAAGCATGCCCATCATGCAGGCCAAAGAAATCATGTTAACACTTGACAACTTGTTTTGCACAGTGATTTACCATTTTCAGGAACTGTGATTTTGTCCCTTTTGGATGATGCAGGGTAACACCATTTATTAGGCTTAAGAAAAAGAAAGCTAGATAAAGAATCTCAGCATCGAAGGAACTAGCTTTGACAAACCAGTCTCAAGTAATAGTGACAGAGTAGGGCTCTGGTTATCAGTATACCCATTAATGTCAATGACACTCTTAAAGTTGATTTAAAAGCAATGTCTCTGTTCTAAAAATGTTTCAAAACCAAGACGTTACTCAAATAAGAGAAGAGAAACACAAGGTAGACAAAAAGAAAATATACAATGAAAGAAAATACTAAAACATTTAGCAGGTGAAATTCAAACGGATAATGTTAACACAAGTTAATTTTTTCACAGATACAGAAACTTGCCTTGATTCATCCATGTCAATCTGCCCTTTTGTAACATTTCCAGTTTGACGTAGTAGCTCAATGAATGTATTGAACACATCCATCTGCATCGCAACAAAATCAGATGAGCACTCAAATGCAGTACCTAAATTTCTGCAATTGAAAGATCAAGGCTTACCTTGACATTTTCTTCCCTTTCTTTAAATCTATCAATCAACTTAGGACAGGCCTGCACAAAAGAAAAATGGATGTTTAATACGATGATGTTTAGAAAGGCAAGATTGAATGAAGAAGTTATAAACCATTTTCTTCAACAAACAAAAGCAGAGTATATCACATGTCAAAAATTGAAAAAAAACATCATTCATGTCACCCACCTAAAAGCTTGAATCCAAATTCAAACATAAACCAGCCAACCATAACTTCAAGCAGGCTCAAACTGGACCATATTAAGAAATCACTTTACATGTGCCCAAATTATTGCAGCATACCTCCTCATATAGATTTGCAAGCACCTCAGGACGAGAAACAATCAATGCCGCTAAGCATTTAGCAGCTGCCCTTCGAACTTTCCAGCTGGCATCTTCATCATCGGTATATTCATTTGCACTCTCACTACAGAACAGCAAAGGGATTGACAAGATAAATAACAAGTTCAAGAAGTATATTGATATGAGCTACAGATATGCATTTTTTAAAACATACTCCTCCTCCTCCTCAAGACTCTCATCATCAGTATCTTCTTCCATGTTATCAGTGAAGTTCGGATCATAACTTAGGTACTCCAGAGTAAGATGAAGAATTTCATGACAGTAAGAATAAATGTCTCTGGGGCATCTAAGGAGAAAACTTTCTAAAGCCTGCAGCCAAAATTTAGAGGATACAACCAGAAGTCATGATCAAAAGACAAGCACATGATTAGAACCATAAAAGTAACAGAAAGGATGGGGATATATACAACACCTGCAAGCTATATTCACGAAGCTCCTCATCATTCTCTGATGCACTTGTGCAGTAATTAATTAGCACTGGCACAGTGTCTCCAAGATGGGGTCCAAATCGATATCCCACAGCACGGCTTAAACACCAAAACATCACACAATTTGTAAGGATAGAAAAGTTTTAGCTTGTTAGGATGAGTAATAGTGGATCAGGTGTAATCTAAGCTGACCAAAGAAACCTTTGCTACATCCAAAGATCCAATTCTACACATGGATATGAGCATGCCAGAATCCACACATTCAGAGTACAAATCTCGTTATTAGACTGGCTCACACATTGTAGTGCCAATTGTTTACCGTCATCAGTACAAAGTTTAACTTTTTCTCCTTATTTATCGCAATCTTCTTTAAAAGTGAGCACAGGAAAGTGAAAGCACTATATGATAACCACATACAGTATAGCTTTACCTTAAAGAACCAATCATTTGAATGTTTGTTCGGATCATCTCAGGTTTTGCACCCTTACTTCTCAATTTCCGAACTACCTCAACAGTTGCCTTCCCCAATAAATCATCCGACAAGCTTGAAGCAAGAGATGCTGAAGACCAAAGGATAATTTAAAGCCAGATCAACAATCTATTGGGTGGATAGTTATGAAATTAAATTTATCAAAGTTGTGAATTAGCAAAAAATAAGGAAAAATCATAAAGATAGCAGGTTTGAAGGAATCTATCACCTTAATTTCAAGTAAAACAACTTATCAAAATGAAGATTAGCATTGGAAAAAAAAAAAACCCTTCTCAGGTACATTTAAGTGTGGCCATGCATAATAGTTGGGAACTAGCCAAATTTCCAACTGTTTTGATATTTTGGTTCAAAATCCAGAGCATAAACCTTTTTGTTTCGCCCAAGAGTGAATCAAGTGTATCTACAATTAAATCAAAACAATGGTATCACAAGGGAGATCATAACAAATATCTACTCAGTCTTACCAATGCATGAAACAGTCTTCTTTCTAATGGTGGCTTGATTGGAATTCAGTTGGGACAAAAGCGCATTTAAAAGCACCTCATGATCATCTGCCATCAAATTTCCAAATTTATGAAGAACATCACACAAAATATCAAGACATTCACATTTTATCTCCGTGTTCAATCCCTGTGACAGAAAAGAATGTAAAAATAAGTTATTGAGAAGAGGAGATGAAACTTCCAAATGACGAGACCTTGACACATGGTACTTAGAACTTACAGGACTTGTTATTCCTTTTATCAACTGTGGAGATAGAGTGACAAGAATAGATTGAGCCAGAGATATTGCTGTGACTTCAGATACAATAGTCTTCAAAGCAATGCTTGCAATGTCACGATGCTGATCTTTACCATGTAGCAATTTTTCACATAGTTTATTAGTCATCTCCACAACTCGAGCCTCGCTGACCTTCTTCACCAATGGAGCAAGACTGCAACAGCACATTAATGAAAAACATAAAAATCAAGCTTGCAGCAACACTGTTACTTGGCATCTCTTTCATCTTCTTTTCCCTCTTGCTGTTCATACTTAAATAAACATCGCATATCGGGCATCCACATGACAACAACCATGACAAGTTGAGTTACTCAGAAGTTACAGTGTCCATGTTGCATAAATGAAGAGAAAGCAAGACTCCAATCAAAACACAGAAACAGGAAAAGAGGTTCCCAAGGTGACTTTCCAACACTATTGACACAAGACCCCATAATTTTGTCCAAGTTGGAAATTTTAAATAGCAACTCTTAAATGCTAAATCAATATTGTCACATATTTCAAATGCTAAAGTACACATACATTAATTAGCAAAGAGTATGCACTATCATGTCTAGTCTAAACACTAGAGATTATACAATACACAAGGACCAAAGTCTTAACATGTGGAAATATAATGATAGGAGTGAAATATATCTATCTAAATATTTTTGGATTAATTCAGCCAACACAAAATACACAAATGTCATGATGTTTATAGCAATTGCAGAGAGAGCTATACCACTTCACAGCCAATCCAGAAACATCACCAGCTACATCATCGAGTTGCTGTAGAACAATATTTGATAACTTTATCTCCAAATCAGCATCGGCTTTAAAACCCTCCTTGTTTAACTCATTCAACAAATCAGACGTTGCCATGTATCTGTAATCTTTATCCTTACCCGTCATCTGCAAGAAAAGCCAAACAAATCAAAATATAACTGCTAGAACACCCAAAATAAATTCAATTAACTTTCACCAACTGAAAGATCCAAATGAACCATCACACAGAATTTGCAAAACCAGCCCTTCAACCACACAGTTGATCAACTCAAATGCCGAATAAAATAAAAACAATACCTTCTCCAGAATACCCGTCATTTGTAAATTCGCCATCTTCGTGAAACTATATGACCAACACTCTGCTAATTAGGATCACACTTAATGCCAATATTCTGCAATATCACAACCTAAGCACAACAATGAAACGAAAAAGCAAAAGATAAAGCAATGGCATAAGCACCCTGCAGTAAATTTGATGCCAAAGAATACAAGAAAAGGAGCTAATAATTAAGTCACAATAAGCACTTATTTTCTTAAAAAAAATGAAACCCATTAATCATGCAATGTCTTTATTCCATTATCCAACATAATTTAACTAACAAACAAAAAAAAATCAAATTTAAAATATTAAAAGAGCAAAAAGAGCAAGTATCTAAAAAAACCCAGGAGAAAAGAAACAATGTGGAACACTGGTAAGCAAAACCCTAACCTAAGCAGATAAAAACCAATATTTTGTATTACTTCATTGCATTAACAGCAGAAACCCTAATCAGTTAAGTGTGATAGAATAAAAAAACCCTAGAAACTGAGACTGACCCCAACCTGCACTGAAATCAAATGCAAATTGTAGAGCAGAAGATAAAATATACCCAAGTTAAGAAAAACACGACACTTATAGTGACCGAGAAGATAAGTTTCCGGAAGATGGAGGGAGAGAGATTAGCAGAGAAAGTTTTGATTTTGAAATTGATCTGTTTGTTTTTTTGTTTTATGATGATGATGCTCTTGTTTTTTCAGTGAAGGAGTGACCGTGGGAATGAGTGCCTCTTCATCGCCTCCAATCGTGGGCTAAAAACCTCTCTGTGGACTGCAGAGTCCACGGCCCAGAGGGAATTTGGGACTGTGTTAGAGTGAAGGCAGGTTCACTTCTCCTTCCTATGGTCACTCACTCATGATTGCATTGAGGTTGAGGATGGACGATGATTAGGGATTAAGCATGCTTGAGTGCGTGATAAAAATTAATTACACTTAATTACAGAGAAAAAATCATTTTATTAGCTAAATAATTTTTATTTATTTTATATAATCTTATTTTTGTAGTAGCTAAAATAACTTTTATTTATTTAACATAAAAATATATTTTATAATAACTTTAACCAAATACATATTAAAATTAAAAACCTAATTATTATTATGAATCTGTGATAGATAAAATGTCAGTTGTTCAGGGATGGATTTTATTAGTATTTTTATATTTATCAAAATTATCAAAAAAAAAGAAATCATGGATGAAAATTATAAATTATTTTATTATTTAATTCAGAAAGTGTTTTTTTTTTTAAGGAAAGTTCTCTTTAAAAAGTTGGGTTTTTTTTATGTTTTTGTTGTAGAAACGTTGGCTTAGCCACAAGCACTAAAAAGACTTTGTAATTTGATGCAAAAACGTTATGTCATAAACAAATAACTAAAGTTTTTATTGCGAAAACATTTTTATCCTCCTTCTCTGGAGGACTAAAACCCATCAATTTAAATGAGTCTTTTTTTAATTAAAAAGAACTTTTCAAAGCAGAGTTTTGTGGCTTTCAAGAAAGGGGATATGATGGCTTAAATGGTGTTTAATCAATCACTTGTAGGTTTATAACATTTTGCCTCAAGTTTCTTATTATTTATGGGGTATTTTAGAGTATAATAGCTGTTGTTTTTTAAAATATATTTTGTTCGGAAATACATTAAAATAATATTTTTTATTTTTTAAATATTATTTTTGATATCAGCACATCAAAACGATCTGAAAATATAAAAAAATTAATTTGAAGTAAATAAAAAAATAAAAATAAAATTCAATTTTTTTTCAAAAATATTTTTAAAACACAAAAATAAACGGATCTATGAATGCCACTTTCAACCATCCAATTTTGTTCCCTTGTACTCATTGTTAACCCTTAAATCTTCTATTTGATAGATGACTTTTATTCCAGTTTTATTTTATTTTATTTTATTAGTTATAAGTAAATAGAGTCGGATATTATTGGGACCTTAGATGTGATGTGATTGACATAGTTAACTGGGATTTGAGAAATAGGATGCTAAAAGGAATGATGACTCGACCTCATCCTATTCCTAGTCTCTTTGATCCTAAATCACTCTCGACGTCTCGTTTCGGAAGTTGAAATTCACCATTATTTTACCTTGTCCCTAACTTTTAAATGAGCCCTTTAAAGTCAGTGGTGTCAATTTTTGTGAGGTTTATATAGCCTATCTACAAGGTTGCATTGCACTTGGGTTTAGTTCTCCACATGGGCATTCTTCTTGACCCAGGAGTTTTTGCCCTGGTAGTTCTTAGTTGGGGCTTTGAGTTGTATATTCAAGTCATTGTATGTTGTGTTGTCATACGGATACGAGAATAGTTGGCTTTTGGGTTTCTTTTTATTTTTTTGGGCCTGTTTTGGATTGTGGTAGTGATGGCGGTTCAAACTGCTTTTCGCTTAGAAATGCATCAAAATGAAATTTTTTTATTTTTAAAAAATTATTTTTAACAATAGTACATCAAAACAATATTAAAACATATAAAAAACGATATGAAGTTTGGTCATTTGATGGGTTAACTTCACCATTTGGATTTTATTAGTTCTGATTAAGTTAGAGCTCATCCATATGACCAACATATCCCAAATATATCATGATCCAATAGTGGACAAAGAAGGAAACTGCCAGCGACCATGACTGACCTGCAAATAGGTTTTTTCTTGAAATGTTGCAAAGGCTATATCGCTCACACAAAACCAAATCCTCTGATCCCAATGATCTGATGTTAGAGGTGGTGAGGAGCATAATATATCCAAAACCCAGCTGATCCAACGGTGAAATACGGAGATATGGTCGGTTGAGTTTCTGCTCTCAAGGTACTCTCTCTCTCTCTCTCATTCAACCATCATAGGTATTTTCTGCATAATTGATGCAACCATATTATTCGATAATTTTACCCACATTTACCTAGTGTTTTGCCTATGTTTTATAAATAAAATGCCTTAATATTCTTTGTTTTATGTTTTGAAGGCACTTTTAGATGAAAGATTCAAAAAGAAGTAAATTGGAGATAATTGACAGATTTGACTTTCAGTCAATGTTTTGTGCAGAGCTTGAGCTCTAGAGGTCAAAACGAAGTGATTCTAGTAGAATTAGAAAGCTAACATCCATACCTTTCTATACATATATGGCAAGAAAAAAAAAGCATGGAAATCGCAGCCTTCAAAGACAAATCTCGCATTCTGCCAATGTTGACCTTCGGTCATTCCAACTTGAATATCTTGAGTTACATAAGTCTATTTGATGCAAACTCAATTTTTTTGGATTCCAGACTCATATGAGAGAGATATGATTTTTCTAAGATGACACATGAATTCTGCTAGTAGACAGGTTTTATGAGGAAACAAGTTCAAATTACATTCCAAAGCATCCAAACCGACATCCATGTCTTTATTTCGGCAATTTAGCTCCTCTAAGTCAAAATTCAAAGCTTGAAGATTTTATGCAAGGCTATTTCTCATTTTTTAGAAAAATGGTTATTTAAATGTAAATTGTCTACTTAGGAAATGACTATTTTCTAGAAAAGGGATTAGGGTTTCCTATGATATAAAAAGAGAAAGAGAAAGAAAGAGGGGACAGCTAGCCAAGAGAGAAAAAACACCTCTTTCCTCCACAAACCCGAAATCATGCATTCTTCTTTCTTTTTGATTAGTTGTTCAATAGACATGCAAGGCTAAACTCTTTTTCTTGGTTGCAAGGACGCGGAAACCTTCGGATTTCAAGAATTGTAAGATTTATTTTACCTTTTCTTTTTAGTTTATACGATGAATGAATATGTTTGTTTTGCTATGCTTATTTCCTATGATTGTTTATTTTAATTGCTAGAATGGACTCTAAGTTCTTATTGTGAACAATCTATTGCTAAGTTTGCTATCAAAACCGGAGTTGTGGTATATAAACTTATGAAGCAACTGAGTTTAATAATTGTGGCGGATCTACATTATTAATCTTAGGGAGAACATTCGATCAAATCAAACATGGACCGCGAACAGTTATGTTTTCTTAAGGTTACCATTGAATTAAATTACTAGTGCTGACATTGTGGTTGTTGATGGTAATGATTAGTTATACAGTAAATCTGTTAACTAATCAATGTAAGAAAAGATAAATATTTATAGTATAAATTGACATTTCGTTTCCATGATCAGTTCTGATTTTTGTAGGTGGACGTTTACTTGTGACCAAGGTTTGTTTTCTTGATAAATTTCGGTTTTATTTGGTTTGGCATTGATTGTTTCTTTATGTTTACTAAAGCATAGCATAGATAACTTCACAATTCCCCCACTAATTGCACATCATATAGCATAAAAATCTGAACTAAAACTTCCTCGTGGGATCGACCTTTTGCTTGCTCTATATTATCTTGTTTATTTAAGTTAGGGTAATTAATTTGTGCGACCGCGACATCGTAACAATTTTGCTATTTATATAGCAAATCTATCCATATTTACTAAAACACCTTTATGCCAACTTTGAGTATCTTTTTCGTTCAACCAAATGCCTTTTCTCAATCCGCTTTTAAAATACCATGCAAAAAATCTCTCTCTAAAATTTCTTTTCTAATAATTCAATGGTATTCCATTTTATTTTATTTTAACTAACCTATCTCATTTTTTATTCTAAATTATTAATAATTTTATTAACATCATAAAATTTGATCAAGGGTTTATAATTTACCACCATTTCTATTTTATTTCTCTCATTATTCAATTCATCATAGTGGAGTTTTTTATTGGGGTTTTACAGAGTTTCCACTTAGTCATCTGCATATTTAAATTATAAATTTCTGAGGTTTAAAGACAATAACAAACAAAACATATAATGTTTTAATAGCGAAAATGACTACAGATGTGAACCCTAAATTCACAGGTTTATTCTCTCTAAAATAATAATAATGAAGTCTACCTCCTTTAAAGGTTTATAAAGCTTTAAATATGCCAGAAACCCTACCTCAGTTAGAAAACAAAAACAAAAACAAAAATCCAAAATTACAAAAGAAAGAACATGAAATCCATAAATAATAAGGAAAATCACAAAAACTGCTAAAATTAAGGGTCTATGCGAGATTTTTGATATCTAAATATTAAAATATCCAAGTAGTGACGTAGTGATTATTTTAGGGAACATAGCCTCTAAAAACTACTGTAAAAATTTAAGCAGGAGCCAAAAGTTGAATAAAAAGTTATAGTCCTTTTAAGCCATCATGTTGATATGGTGCAACCAGACCTCATCTTGGGCCTCTAGTTCATAAAGATATATGTTATGTCATTCATGTAATGTGTATAAAGTAAATCCTCATCTAATTGTGGCAAATCTACACCTGACTACTTAGAATCACATGTTATCGCAAGCCCAACTACATAAAAAATAGTTTCAAATTTTCGTCCCATGTTATTGTGTTGGATGTAGAAGCCATACTTGATGCTCTTTTAGAAGATGATGGTTTGATATAGAATTCTCAACTGATTGATTGTATGTTAAAACAAATCAGATTAAATAGTTATATCTTTATCCTAGAAAACCTAATGATTGCTTGGTTTGGCATTATATAAAGAATGGTGTATATTTATTCAAGAGTGCTAACAATATGCTTATGCAATAGGTTAGCTGTGAAGAGGGCTCTAGTCATTCCAGTGAGTCTATCATCTTATGGTAATAACATGTGTGGAGTATGAAAATCCCTTATTGCTAAGATTAGGCATGTCCTCTAATGATCCTTAGAATGAATAATCTTTCTACTTGTAGTAATGTGTTAAAAGTGTGGTATTGTTGGAGATGCTACATGTGAATTATTTCATAAAGGGGTAGAGACGTTAGAGCTGTTGGAAGAAAAAAATGTTTATGGATAGTAAAACAATAATAAAAACTAAAGAACAAGAAAAAGATTTGAGAGGAAGGCAATCTTATTAAGTGTTTTCTCTTATATATTCCACTATACATATATTGAATTATACTTATGATTACAAGTCTATTTATAGGCCTCAAATCCTAGATAAATAAGGAATTAAACTACTTAGAGAAAATCTTAATCTGAATAGTAAATGTATTCTACCGACTTAACTGGTCACCCAATTCATTTAATTCAATCGGTCGACTAGTTCTTAATCGGTAGACTTGCTCCTCTGTTTTTCAAGAAAACCCAAATCTAGTTTACTTTAAACATCCCCCCTTAAACTTGATTTCTATATAACTCCTAGCATATCTCTCATCTTGGCAAAAACATCATGTTTGAGTGGCTAAATGAAAAATATCGACGACTTGATCTTGGGTCTT
>Ga0307510_10003656_pt1 | contig 17956 bp, 14 predicted proteins | sample 12_EM_MG_FD_207224 | JGI IMG/M metagenome (GOLD analysis project Ga0307510, IMG submission 207224) | Populus trichocarpa ectomycorrhiza microbial communities from riparian zone in the Pacific Northwest, United States - 12_EM | ecosystem: Host-associated > Plants > Roots > Unclassified | place...
AGTCGTTGCCGCGAGCGTGAAGGCATTGTTCCCATCGATCGTCCCATTGGCCGTAACCGTGGCACTGCCTGGTGACCAAAAGCTGGACAAATGCTGGTTCGTATAGAGATTGGGGCCGTCGGTAACGTCCTGCGACAGCGTAATTCGACTCAGTCCATCATAGGTAAATATCTGTGTCAGCCCGCTACCGTACACTTGCTTTGACAAGAGTTCGCCGTGGCCATTGTAGATATAGCTGGTCTGAGTAGGATCGGACGTCGTATCGAACGCTCCGGCGGTGGTAAGCTTGGAATAGGTGGTGACCTGAGCGATGTTTCCTCGAAAGTCGTAGCTGGTTTCGGTGCGCTGAGCGGTACTCTTGTCTGAAATGCCTGACACCCATGTGTTGAGTGCGTTTTCGTCGATACTGGTGGTGTCGGAGAGGCCGCTCAGCGAATAGCTGTTGCCGGCATAGGCCATCGTCGTGGTCTGTTGGCCATAGCTATCGTAGATATACTCGGTGACGAGCCCCTCGCCGTCGACGGCAAACCGCAGCCGGTTGGCGGAATCATAAGCGTAGCGCCTGGTCATCGCGCCCGATGGCTGGCCGCCGCCCGCGCCGTCGGGATCGGGCACGATCCAGCGTGTTTCGGTCAGCAGCGCGTTCTTGCTGCTGAACGTACGCGTAATGGTATTGCCGAGGCTGTCGCGTTCGAGCGTGCGATTGCCGTGGCTGTCGTAGGTGTAGGTGACGCTATTGCCCGCCGCGACCATCGTCGCGACATCGCCGTCCGCCTCATAGGTGAAACTCATCGATGGGGCTGGATCATTGGTCCCCGACGGCGGCAGTGTCATCGAAAGCAGATTGCCCGACGTGTCATAAGCGAGGCTCGTCACCTGCCCCAGCTCATCAGTGACGGTGGTGATACGATTGGTGGTATCGTAGCTGATCGTGGTGGTGCGTGTGACGCCGGTTGCGACGGTCTGGGTGACACCGGTGACGCGATAGACCCCGCCGATCTGGGTATAGGCGAAGGACAACAGCGAGCCGTCGTCCTGCGCGATCGTGGCGACGCGCTGGCTCGTCCCGTCGTAGGTATAGGTCGTCGTATAGTTGGCGCCAGTGGTCTTGGAATTGTCCGAAGGCGCCAGATTGACCTTGACCGCGACCAGTCGATCACTGGCATCATATTCGTAGTAGGTGCGCGTCGTAGTGGCGGTCGGCGAGGTCGTGTGGGTCTCGAGATACTGGAGCTGACTGCTGGCGCCGCCCGTACCATAAACCAGGAGCGTGTATTCGCTACCCTCGATGCCGCCTGTTCCTCCGGCGCTGACCTTGGTCAGCAGGCTGCCGGTATAGGTATAGGCGAGATAGTTTCCCGAGGGATCCGTCTTGCGCGTGACCCGGCCCGAATTGCTCTCGTCATAGGTCTCTGCGACGCGCGTGGCGCCATCGGTCCAGGTCCAGGTGGTCCCCGACCGGGCCAGCGTATCGTAAGAGCCTTCGCCGTCGGTCGCGACATAGGCGCCGGTGACCGTGCCGTCGGTATAGCTCGCGTTCCAGGTGTAGGCGATGTCGCTGCCGTCCCAGTCGGTCCGCGTGACCGCGCTGCCCGAATTTCCATAGGTGCCGGTGAGATTATAGACGCGCCGGTACGCGCTCTCGCGCCAATAGTCGTCGTTGTCGCCATCCCAGGCGCCTAGGCTGTTATAGGTGCGCGAGATCGCCGAATCCGGCCCACGACCGACCAGAAACTCATCGCGCTGGCTGATTAGCAAATTGCCCGTCGCCGCATTAAGCGAAACCTGCTCGCCGCTGCGCCCCAGCGACCCTGATCCCAGCAACCCCGACGACCCCAGGCTCGCGCCCGACCCCCGCTCGAAACCCGCACCGAGCCCGGTGAATATCGAAACCATGGCAAACTACCCCCGACCATCCACGATCGGGCGGCACCATCCGCTACCGATCAATGGCTAATCAGGAGATCGCGAGATTAGTTTAGCGATATTTTTGCAAGGCCAGCGTCCATTCACAACCTGTGCATCCGGGGGTATTTTTGGGGGTATGTCGACGCTCAATCGAAATAATTTTCTGTTAGATCAAGACATTGATAATACTTTTCGGTTCCCGTTACCCGCTCCAGCCCTCTCCTAAACAGAACCTTCCGGCAGTTCGTGGCCGGCGCGCACATCGGCGATCGGGTTGGTATCGACCCAGGCGCCGTGCGCATGGACCGTTGCGACCGCTTGCCATTCGCCATGGCCCGGCCAGCTCCGTACGCGGACGAACTGTTGCGCCACCGCACGGTCAGGCTCTTGCATCACCCAGGCGAACGGGCGGTCCGGCGTGGCCCAAGCCCCGGCTTGCTCGATCGCCGCCTTGGCCCGCGCGGCGACCGATGCGGGCAGATATTGCCACACCACCGAGTGCATCAACACGCGCGTCACGCCATCGGGCTGCGACTCGGCAAGGCGCGCCTCGACCCAGTCGGCGGCATCGGCGCGTTCCAGCCGCACCGGCTTTTCACGCACCATGGCGATCGCGCCGTTCAGCCGCGCGACGCGCTCGATCGCCTCGGGCCAGACATAGGCGGCGAGCCGCGCGCCGACCGTCGGATCGGTCGCATCCATCGGCGCCACATCGCAGCCGCGCACGCCGACGATGTGAATCGGCACGTCGGGCGGCGGAGGGCCGCGCCATTCTGGTTTGATCGTCACCGGCGCATCGGCCGGGCCGACCATCACGCCGCCCAGATCGAAGCGATAGCGGTCGATCAGCAGGTTGAGCCCGGCGCTCGATCCGATTTCGAGGATCTCGATGTTCGGTCCATGGCGGCGCGCGATTTCGAGCAGCCCGGTCATCAGTGCCGCCGAGCGGCCGGCCTCGTTGGTCTGGGGCGGCCCGTCGAGCCAGGGCAGCAGCGCGGCGTCGTTGCGCACCAGCACGCGGTTGAGCGCCGCCTCGACCTCGGTCGGCTCGGCGATCCTGCCGGCGTACAGGTCGGCCAGTTCGTCATCGGCGCCGGCCAGCACCAGCGCGTGCAACCCGCCCATGAAGCGCAGCGGCAGCGCATCGCGCGTCGGCTCGCCCGGCCAGTCGAGGATTGCCGTGCCGACGCGGCTGTCGCGGGTCAGGCCGCGCGCGAGAGCACCGCAGATGCGCGCATAGATCGGTGCGCCCATGATGCCGCAATAATGCTCCTGGATCAGAAACCCGCCGCGATTGTTTTCCTCGCTCGCCATATGCAACCTCCACGTGCCGCGTCTGTTGCACCTGCGAACACCCGCCAGTAAAGCCCCCTTCACCATGGCCGCACCGCTGATCATCGCCGTCCCCAAGGGGCGCATCCTCACCGAGGCCGTGCCGCTGCTGATGCGCGCCGGCATCACGCCCGAAGCATCGTTCGGCGACGAGGACAGCCGCGCGCTGCGTTTCTCGACCGACCAGCCTGGCATCGACCTGATCCGCGTGCGTGCGTTCGACGTCGCGACCTTCGTCGCGCACGGCGCGGCGCATGCCGGGATCGTCGGCTCCGACGTGCTGGCCGAGTTCGATTATTCCGAGCTCTATGCGCCGATCGACCTCGGCATCGGTCATTGCCGCCTGTCGGTCGCCGAACCCGCCGAACTGGCCGCCGGCGACGACCCGCGCGGCTGGAGCCATGTCCGCGTGGCGACCAAATATCCCCATGTCACCGCCCGCCATTTCGAGGCGCGCGGCGTGCAGGCGGAATGCGTCAAGCTGAACGGCGCGATGGAGCTGGCGCCGTTGCTCGGCCTGGCGCCGCGCATCGTCGACCTGGTTTCGTCGGGGCGTACGCTGAAAGAGAATGGCCTGGTCGAGGTTGAGGTAATCGCCGAGGTCACCAGCCGGCTGGTGGTCAACCGCGCGGCGTTCAAGACGCGGCCCGATGTCGTGGCACTGGTCGACGCGTTTCGCCGGGCGTTGGGATGACGGGAATGCTGCCCCCCATCCGTTCGCTTCGAGCGCAGTCGAGAAGCCTTGGCGAAGCGCTTCCCCAATGTTTCTCGACTACGCTCGAAACGAACGGAAGGAGGAGGCGCTAATGCAGAAACTCTCCACCTCCGATCCCGGCTTCGACCTCGCCTTCACCGCCCTCGTCAACGCGCGCCGCGAAGCCGATGCGGACGTCGCGCGCGACGTGCGCACCATCGTCGCCAGCGTGCGCGACGAGGGCGATGCGGCGGTCCACGCCTTCACCCGCAAATATGACGGGCACGACCTCAACGAGACCGGCTGGCGGATCGAAAAGGCCGAGTGGCTCGCCGCGCTCGACGGCCTGACGCCTGAGCTGCGCGCCGCGCTCGATCTCGCCGCCGCGCGGATCACCGCCTATCATGAGAAGCAGCGCCCCATCGACAGCGACTCGGTCGACGATGCCGGCGTGCGCCTCGGCGCGCGCTGGCGCGGCGTGGACGCGGCCGGCGTCTATGTCCCCGGCGGCCGCGCGGCCTATCCCTCCTCGGTGCTGATGAACGCGATCCCCGCCAAGGTCGCCGGCGTCGAGCGGCTCGTCATGGTGACGCCCACGCCGAAGGGCGAGATCAACCCGCTGGTGCTCGCCGCCGCGCACATCGCCGGCGTGGACGAGATCTGGCGCATCGGTGGGGCGCAGGCGATCGCCGCCTTGGCCTATGGCACCGGGCGCATCGCGCCGGTCGATGTGATCACCGGCCCGGGCAATGCCTGGGTCGCCGAGGCCAAGCGCCAACTGTTCGGCGTGGTCGGCATCGACATGGTGGCGGGGCCGAGCGAGATCGTCGTCGTCGCCGATCGCCACAATGACCCCGAATGGATCGCCGCCGACCTGCTCAGCCAGGCCGAGCACGACCCGACCAGCCAGTCGATCCTGTTCACCGACGATGCCGACTTCGCGAGGGCCGTGGCCGAGGCGGTCGATCTGCAGATCGGCACGCTGTCGACCGCCCAGGTCGCGCGCGCCAGCTGGGACGCCAATGGTGCGATCATCGTCACCGCCGATCTGATGGAGGCGATGCCGCTGGTCGACCGCCTCGCGCCCGAGCATCTCGAACTGGCGTGCGACGATCCGCAAGCGCTGTTCGACCGCGTGCGCCATGCGGGTTCGGTGTTCCTCGGCCGGCATACACCCGAGGCGGTGGGCGATTATGTCGCCGGGCCCAACCACGTCCTGCCGACCGGCCGGCGCGCGCGTTTCGCCTCCGGGCTGTCGGTGCTCGACTTCATGAAACGCACCAGCTTCCTCCAATGCGACGCCGCCGCGCTCGGCGCGATCGGGCCGGCGGCGGTAGCGCTGGCCGATGCCGAAGGGCTGCCGGCGCATGCAAGGTCGGTGGCATTGCGGCTGGGGCAATAGTCACGGGGGTGACGCGCGGCCTCGCCTCGCCTAAAGGCACCGCATCATGTCCCAACGTACCGCCACCAGATCCAAGGCCCGCGCCGCCGCGCGGCTTGCCGCTGCCCAAGCGCTCTACCAGCACGAGATGGAGGGCACCCCCATCCTCCAGCTGCTCCACGAGTTCCACCAGCACCGGCTCGGCGCAACCATCGAGGACGCCGAATATGCCGAGGCCGAGGTCGATTTCTTCGACGATGTCGTGAAGGGCGCGACCGCGCGCCGCGACGAGATCGATGGCGTGATCAAGGCCAAGCTGGCCAAGGGCTGGAGCCTCGAACGGCTCGACCGCGCGATGCGCGCGATCCTGCGCGCCGGCACGTACGAGTTGCTCGCCCGCGCCGATGTGCCGGCGGCGGTGGTGGTCACCGAATATGTCGATGTTGCGCACGCCTTTTTCGACAAACGCGAGGCCGGGTTCGTCAATGGGTTGCTGGATGCGGTCAGCAAGGATGTAAGGGCCTGAATCTCCCTCTCCCCTCCGGGGAGAGGGTGGTCGACCCCGGCGCAGGCCGGGGGAGGTCGGGAGAGGGGCAGTGGGATACGGTGTCTCTTGTGGCCACCCCTCTCCCCGGCCCTCTCCCCATTAAGGGGAGAGGGAGAAGCGTGAACGAACGAGACTTCCTCCTCGCTCTCCGCGAGCTTCCACTTCATCCCGGCGCCGCCGACCTGCGCGACGACACGGCCACCCTCGCCGGCCTCACGCTCACCACCGACACGATAGTCGAGGGCATCCACTTCCTCCCCGGCGACCCGCCCGAAGACGTGGCGTGGAAGCTGCTCGCCACCAACCTCTCCGACCTCGCCGCCAAGGGTGCGACGCCCGAGGGAGCACTGCTCAACTATCCGCTGTCCGACGACGCCTGGGACCGCGCCTTCCTCGCCGGGCTCGACACCGCGCTGCGTCAGCTCGCCTGTCCGCTGCTCGGCGGCGACACCGTCAGCCTGCCGTCAGGCGCACCACGCATCCTCACGCTCACCGCGATCGGCCGCGATGCCGCCGCGCCGCCGCGTTCGGCCGCGCGGGCGGGCGACGCCTTGTGGGTCACCGGCACGATCGGCGATGCCGGTGCCGGCCTGGCCATCGAACAGGGCGAAGACGGTCCGGCCGAACTGCTCGCCGCCTATCGCCGCCCGCAGCCGCGCCTCGCCGAGGGCCGCGCGCTCGCCCCGCTGGTGCATGCGATGATGGACGTGTCCGACGGCCTGCTGATCGACGCCGCGCGCATGGCCGGCGCCAGCGGCATCGCGGTGGCGATCGATCTCGCCGCCGTGCCGCTGTCCGATGCCTGTCGCGCCTTTCGCGGCGACGGCCGCGCGGCGCGGATGGCCGCCGCGACCGCCGGCGACGATTATCAACTGCTGTTCGCCGCCGCGCCCGATTTCGCGCCGCCGGTCGCCGCGACCCGCATCGGCGACTTCGCCGCCGGCGCCGGCCTGACCCTTGCCGATGCCGGCGAAGCGATCCCGCTCCCCTCGCGACTCGGCTTCGAACACGCGATTTGAGCGGCTTGCGCTGAAGCCCTGCCCCTTTATACACCTGCGCAAACCGTGGGGCCGCAACGGGAAAGCGGTGCCCCATGACAATAGGGGAAGGACTGCTCGCATATGAATATCGTCTATGCGGCCATGGCATGCGGCATTATCGCCGTCATCTATGGCCTGATCACCAGTCGCCAGATTCTCGCCGCCAGCCCTGGCAATGAGAAGATGCAGGACATCGCCTCCGCCATCGCGGAAGGCGCCAAGGCCTATCTCGGCCGGCAATATCGCACCATCGCCATCGTCGGCGTCGTCGTCGCGCTGCTGGTCGGCTATTTCCTCGGCCCGATCTCGGCCGGCGGCTTCGCCATCGGCGCGATCCTGTCGGGCGTGACCGGCTTCATCGGCATGAACGTGTCGGTCAAGGCAAACGTCCGTACCGCGGAGGCCGCGCGTACCTCGCTGCAGGGCGGCCTGACCATGGCGTTCCGTTCGGGCGCGGTCACCGGCATGCTCGTCGCGGGTCTCGGCCTGCTGGCGATCAGCGGCATGTTCTGGGGCCTGATCGCCTTCGGCCATAAAGATCTGTCGGTCGGCGCTGATCGTCGCGTCATCGTCGACACGCTCGTCGCGCTGGCGTTCGGCGCCTCGCTGATCTCGATCTTCGCGCGTCTCGGCGGCGGCATCTTCACCAAGGCCGCCGATGTCGGCGCCGATCTCGTCGGCAAGGTCGAGGCCGGCATCCCGGAAGACGATCCCCGCAACCCCGCCACGATCGCCGATAACGTCGGCGACAATGTCGGCGACTGCGCCGGCATGGCCGCCGATCTGTTCGAAACCTATGTCGTCACCATCGGCGTCACCATGGCGTCGATCGCGCTGCTGCTGCCGAATGCCGATCACCTGATGAAGCTGATGACCCTGCCGCTGCTCGTCGGCGGCGTGTGCATCATCACCTCGATCATCGGCACCTATATGGTCCGGCTCGGCAAGGGCTCGATCATGGGCGCGCTGTACAAGGGCTTCTGGACCACCGTGGTCCTGTCGATCCCGGCAATCTACTTCGCCACGCAGTATGTGCTGGGCGACATGCATGCCGTGATCGGCGGCTCCTCGGTGCTCGGCGACACCGCCGGCGCGCTGACCCCTGAAGCGGCAGCCGGCGTCGCCGCTTTGTCGTTCACCGGCATGAAGCTGTTCTGGTGCATGATGATCGGCCTCGCCCTCACCGGCGCGCTGGTGTGGATCACGGAGTACTACACCGGCACCAACTATCGCCCGGTCCGCTCGATCGCCAAGGCCTCGGAAACCGGCCACGGCACCAACGTCATCCAGGGCCTCGCCGTCAGCCTTGAGAGCCCGGCTTTGCCAACGATCGTCATCTCGATCGCCGTCATCGCCTGCTATCAGTTCGCCGGCATCATCGGCATCGCCTTCGGTGCTACCTCGATGCTGGCGCTGGCCGGCATGGTCGTCGCGCTGGATGCTTATGGTCCGGTCACCGACAACGCCGGCGGCATCGCCGAAATGGCCGGCCTGCCCGATGACGTGCGTCAGCGCACCGACGCGCTCGACGCGGTCGGCAACACCACCAAGGCCGTCACCAAGGGTTATGCGATCGGCTCGGCCGCACTCGCCGCGCTCGTGTTGTTCGGCGCCTACACCACCGATCTCGGCATCTACTTCCCCGACATCGCGGTGAACTTCTCGCTCAGCAATCCGTACGTCATCGTCGGCCTGCTGCTCGGCGCGCTGCTGCCGTTCAGCTTCGGCGCCTTCGGCATGACCGCGGTCGGCCGTGCGGCGGGCGCGGTGGTCGAGGACGTGCGGGCGCAGTTCCGTGACGATCCTGGCATCATGGCCGGCACCAGCCGTCCCAACTATGCCCGCACCGTCGATCTCGTCACCAAGGCGGCGATCAAGGAAATGATCATCCCGTCGCTGCTGCCGGTGCTGACCCCGATCGCGGTGTACTTCATCATTCTCGAAGTATCGGATCAGGCCAGCGCCTTCGCGGCACTCGGCGCGCTGCTGCTCGGCGTGATCGTCTCCGGCCTGTTCGTCGCCATCTCGATGACCTCGGGCGGCGGCGCCTGGGACAATGCCAAGAAGTATATCGAGGACGGCAACCATGGCGGCAAGGGCAGCGAGGCCCACAAGGCCGCGGTGACCGGCGACACCGTGGGCGATCCCTACAAGGACACCGCGGGTCCGGCGGTGAACCCGATGATCAAGATCACCAACATCGTCGCCTTGCTGCTGCTCGCAGCGCTGGCGGCGCATGTCGGGGCATAGGGTAAGCTAACCCTCAGCCTGACGGGTCAACGAAGCCCCGCCGCGAGACCATCGCGGCGGGGCTTTTCGTTTTGGGAGGGTTAAGTGACCGGCGCACGATACCACTCGCCCCCGCGGCGTGGTAAACGGCCAGCGGAGTGCGGCTCCCGGGGAAACTGATGGGCATGACCGAGCGGAGGCTGGCAGCGATCGTCGCGGCGGACGTCGTCGGCTTCAGCCGCATGATGGGCCGCAACGAGGACGAGACGCTCGGCCTCATCAGATGGGTGACGACCGACGTTATCGAGCCGACCGCACAGCATGAGGGCGGGCGCCTGGTGAAAACGACCGGCGACGGATTTCTGCTCGATTTCCCCACCGTGGCCCAGGCCTTCCGATTTGCGCTCAGCGTTCAGGAGCAACTCGCCGCCAGCGAAGCGCCGCAGGCGAAGGGCCATAAACTGTGCATGCGCATCGGCATCAATATCGGCGACATCATCTTCGAGAATGACGATATCTTCGGCGATGGCGTCAACATCGCCAGCCGCATCGAGGGATTGTCGGAACCCGGCGGCGTCGCCGTATCCTCGCGCGCGCATGACGATTTGCGGCGGCTCGGCTTCAAATTCACCTCCATCGGCCAGAAAAAGCTCAAGAATATCGATCACCGGATCGAGATATTCCTGTTTCGCAACGAAAATGTCCGAACGGGCTGGCGCAATCGCCTGCGATATTCGCGCTATTACGCGCTGACGTTGCGGCTGGCCGCGGGCGCGGCGCTCGCTTTGGCCACGGCGACCGTCATCCTGTCCTACGGCGCGTGGAAGAAAGGCCGCGATCCCGCCATTGTCATGGCGAAAGCGCTCAACGACGAGCCCTGCTCATGGCTGCGCCTGTCGTCCGTCGCCGCGGCAGAGGATGGCACTGCGGTGTCGGGCACCGTCGCGGGCGTGTCGGGGTTGGACCAGACGATCATTCGGGATCATGTCGAAAAGGCATTGCGCGCGACCACTATAGCCCGTGCGAATATCGACGTGTTTCACGAGTTGCGCACCCTGGCGCCCGGGCAGTGCCCCGTGATCGAGAATATCTCCCGATACCGCTACAGGGGGGCCAAAAGACAATATATGTTCGGATCCTGGGGACAGAACAAGCTGTCCGGCACCTCACGTCAGGATCAATCCCTTGCCTTTGTCTGGGAGCCAGATGGGTCCTACAAGCGCTATGTTTATGTGATCTCGGTGCAACCCGACGGAAAACTCGCCGCCCTTTCCGGCACGGACGTGCAACAGCCTCACAAGGGCTCTTTCGAATCCACGGTGGAGGCCGGGCAGGATGGCCTGCTCGGCGTCATCGTCATGGAGTCCGACAAGCCCGAAGCCTTGCGCGACGTCGCCGGCAAGCTGACGCTTCCCGGCGCCGAGTTCGACGCCCTGGCAAGCCGCGACGGGTGGCGGTTCGACACGATATGGCATGAGATGTCCGGACCCAGGCTCACCCCGCCGATCAGGTAATAGCCGGGCAGACGGGCATTGTCGGGCCCGCAAGGCCGCGACATCGGCCGCGGGCCGCTCGTTCATCGTCAGGTGGCTGCACCCTGTTGCGCGCCGCCATGGCGCAACGTTCCTTGCGGTTCGCTGCCGTCAGCGCCGCCCGCGCAGGGTGTTGAGAATCACGACCGCGGCAACCCCGATCAGCGCCGCGCTCGCCCAGGGTCGTTCCTTGACGAAGCCGGTGGCCTTTTCGGTCAGCGGCGCATCGCCCGAGAAATGCGCGCGGATGGCGTCGGACAGCGAAGTCTTGCTGTTGGCTTCGGGCGCTGCATTGGTGTCGGTAGTGTCGGTCATGATATCTCCCTCGTGTGGCGGCAACGCGCCGCTGCAATGCTCAACGCACGGACGCACGGGATGGTCCGGGACCGGTCGAATATGGTGGTCGCCCGTCGCACCACGCGTCGCTCCTCGCCGCCCGCTGTCGCGGAACAACGCCGCCACCCGACCATTCGACGCCAAAAGGAAATGCAGCATGGACCAATTCACCGGCGGATGCCTGTGCGGCGACGTCCGCATCGAGGCGACGGGGCAACCTTACCGGGTCGGCCTTTGCCATTGTCTCGATTGCCGCAAGCATCATGGCGCGCTGTTCTATGCCGCCGCGATCTTCCCGCAGGAGGCGGTGTCGATCCATGGCGAGACACGCGCTTATGCCGGGCGGCATTTCTGCCCCCGTTGCGGCTCGTCGGTGTTCGCGCGCTTCGGCGACGAGATCGAGGTGACCTTGGGCTCGCTCGACGCCTCCGACCAACTGATGCCGACTTATGAATGCTGGACCGTCCGTCGCGAATCCTGTCTGCCGCCCTTTCCGCTCAGCCGGCACTATGAGTATGATCGCGACGGCACGGGCCGCGAGGAATAGCCCGCACGGGGAGCAGCTGGTGCCTAAAAACTCCCGCTCAACGTCAGCGTGAAGAGCGGCCCGACACGCTGGTGCTGCAGCTCGTAGAAGGAGATCGGCGAGACGTTGCGGTAGCCGGTATAGACCGTGCGGTAAAAGCGGACATGCCCGTCATTGATGTTGAAGACTTGGAAGTTCACCTTCACGCCGTGGATGTTCTTCAACTCGACGAACACGCTGGCATAGGGCCCTTCCCAATTCTGGTTCACCTCGTCGAGATAATAGCTCAGCCCGTAATGCTGGTATGACAGCCCGCCGCCCCAGGCGAACTGGGTGCCGGGGACGTCATGGCGCAGCGTCAGTTCGGCAAAGGCATCATGCGTGTTGCTGATAGAACGCAGCAGCCCGGTCAGCGGATCGCGCACGCGGCTCCGCTCGAACCCGATATCCGCGTCGAGCTTGGCGCCGTGCCAGCCGAGCGGATCGAACTGGATCGTGCTGATGCTCTCGATCCCGGTGCGCGTCGCATGCGGCAGATTGCCCACCGCGTCGCCATCCACCCCGACCGGGATATGGTCGACGATGTCCGACACCCAATAGCGGTACAGCTTCAGCCGCGTCTTGCCCCAGCGCCCGAAATTGCGGCCCAGCTCGCCGGTCACTTCCCAGCTCTGCGGGGGCACGAGATTGGGGTTGGCGTCATTGGCGCGGCCGTTGGTCACGTCCTGATTGGCGAGGAAGTCGCTGAAGCTGATCTGACCGACCTTGCGCTCCAGCTTGAGGCTGGCATCCCAGCCCTCGGCCGGCCGCCACGCCAGCGACAGGCTGCCCTTGGGGCGAAAATAGTTTCGCGGCTTGCCGATGCCGACCTCGCCCAGCTGCGAATATTCCGCGCCGCCGGCAAATTGCAGGTCGAGCTTGCGGGACAGCGACCGGCTGAGCGATGCGATGCCTTCATAGCGCGTCTCGACCACGGTACCGGTGCCCTGCGGATAAGGAATGTCGAGATAGCTGCCGTCGGGCTGCAGGCTGGCCAGCGTGCTGACCTGCGACAGGCGGTTATAGGCGCGCTCAAGCGATACCGTCCAATCGTTCGGCCCACCTTTCCAGCGATATTCGAGGCGCCCGACCGTCTCGCCGATGCGCGTGTCCTGGCCATAGAGGACACCGTCGCTCGGCGCGCCGCTGTCATAATCGGTGCGCTGCTCGGTGAACGAAGGGTCGTGCTCATAATGGCGCAGCCCGATCAGCTTGAGCCGTCCGCCGCCCAGCGGCACCGACACGTCGCCGGTCACGTCATATTGAAAGCCGAAGCTGTGGGTGTGGTTGTTCCAATCATTGCTGTTGCCGTCGGTACGGATACGGCGCTGGAAGTTGTTGCCGCGGCTCCAATTGGGGTCATAATCGACCGTGAGATTGGCCTGGATGGGCCCACTGCCGCCATATTTCAGGATCGCCGTCAGCTTGGCGTCGTCCGAGCTGTTCCAGTTGACCTGATCGCGCCGCTCGACCAACGCGCCGCTCGGCGAGAGGATGCGATAATCGTCACCGCCCATCGCACCGCGCCCGGGGCTGTCCTGCAGCGACAGCGTATAGCCCAGGTCGCCGGTGGTGCCGCTGTAACTGATTGACCCGGACAGCCAGCGCGGCCGGGCATAATAAGCACGCCACTGCGGGCTCCAGCTGAAATTGCCCGATCCCTTGCGGTCCGCCTTGATGATGACGTCGGCGACCTGGCCGGTCAGGCCGGGAATGCCGAGCGAGGCCGCTTCCTTGATCTCGATACGCACCACGTCCGACGCGGAAATCTTCTGCAGCTGCGCGGCGGCGCCGCCCGCCTTGTCGGTCGAGCGCTGGCCGTTGATCAACACATTTTCGGAAGCCTGTCCCAGCCCGCGCGCGGTGTCTGCGGCACGGATGGTGAATCCCGGCACCTGCGACAGCATGTCGTACGCCGTGGTCGGCGCGAAGCGCGCGAAGTCGGCGGGCGTGTAGACCTTGACGCCCGCCGTCGTGGTGGCCGGAGCAGGCGGCGGCGCGGTCTTGTCCTGACCGGCGCCCTCCCGACCAGCCCAGGCCGCGACGGGCACGCAAGAAGCAATCGCGAGCGCCATCGCTCCGACGCCATGCCGCAAATGAGAAGGCATCCTGATGTCGCAGTCGTATCTGTAAGTCAGGCGCACTCACAATCTCCGGTGTATCACATTTATAATACACTGTTTGCGCGCTCATGCAACACCTTGCCGTAATGGTGCTTCGATTAGAACGACTTGCCGCTTTTGAGGGCAGGGGACACCTCTCGGCGTGATCGTCTCGGCCGAGGACGCCAGCGTGCGCCGCCACGCGCGCGCTGCACCAACCTGAAGCGAAGACAAGCCCAAACCCGTGACCTGTCCCGGCCGATCGCGCCAGCTCGCTCGCGTCGGTTCGCGCTTCTTCAGATCATGCAAGCGGAAGCAAATCTCGTCACGGCCAGCCTGCAACAATTCGGCGATCCGCATCGTCAAGTTAAAGGCCGAGCGACCTCAACGCCTGCGCCACCTGCGGACGCATTTGCCATTCGAAGTGCTGCGTATCGAAGTTCCGCCACAGTGCGTCCAACATAGAGGTGTCTGGAAACTCGGTGTCGAGCGACGGATCCCGCGCAATGGTGCATGTCCAGATTTCCGTACCGTCCACACGACGCGGCGGATCGAAGCCGATCTCCTCGGCGACACGCTGACCGAGCTTGCCATAGTGAAGATTCGCACCCTCGTAACCCGCATAGCCGGCGGCCTCTGCAAGTCTGGTCGCCGAGATCAACTGATCGGGCGCGCCCAGATGAGCGCGAAGCATCGCGACATAGCTTTCCGCCATCATCGGCAACAGGATGGCGAAGGCCTCCTCGTAGACCTTGGCCGAAGGCGCACCCTCTTCGTCGCGTTCCGAAAGCGCGTGCCTGTCGATTCGTTCCAGTTCCTCTTTCACCGCCGCGACGGCGCTCTCGCGGGACGGGCCCGACCCTTTGGCAACAAGGGTCTTTCGGCGGAAGGCATTGGCGGCCCATGCACCAGCCAACGGACCGGACCTGATCTCATATCGCCCATGCAGTACCGTTTCGAAGGTCATGTTTATGTCCAGCCTAACCTGATCCGGGAGCGCGCGCTGCCCGATCCATCATGAGCGCAAATCGCCGAGAGAATCCACGGCATTTACGCGTTGCGGTAGCGGCGCGGGCGGCGGCAACTCCCAAGCAGTGGATTTGCTTGCCAGCGGTAAGATTTTGAACTGGCCGCGACACATACGGCACCCAATTCAGGCGGCTCCGGCGCTAGCAACCGAACGCACCGCCTCGATCAGAACACGAAACTCGCCATCGTCGCTGTCGTTTTTCCAGCGGTTCGCAAACCAGCAAACGACCTGAAGATTCCCTGGCTCGTAGTGACCCGCGCTATCGATCCTGTCCAACGAAGGTCGAAAATCTGCAGGCGCGCCCACGTGATATTGGAGAGGAATACCCGTCAGTGCGCATAAATCATCTCCTGCGCGCATGAGGTCGCTGATATGCGTTTCGGCGGCCTGCCGGTTCGGAAATCGAAAATCCTTGTTCTTGGTCGTCCGCTGAACGACCTGCCCGTTGGCGCCCCGGGCAGTGGTCTCGGCGCTGATCACCATATTGAGAACGGCACGCTGACGAGCGTCCGCCATCGTAACGGCGCTGCGACCCGCGCGCGCCTCGAATGCCCTCCAGTCCGCCCGCGCATGCCAAACCGAAAGATCCTCGCCGTCGATTAGCGCTCGCGCATAAGCCGCATTTTCATCCGACAACTGTTGCAGCGTTCCCTCTGTGAACAGAAATGTTCGCGCTTTCGGATGCAGGCCTGCCCAGGTGAGGTGACGCCCGCGCTTGTCCCGTGTTGACCAGCCGCTGACTGGCTTCGCATAAAGGATGATCCGCTCGGCCTTTCGAACGCCTGCCGGAGGGTCGCGGAGTTCGGATGTCGCATGCGCATCGGTGGACATCGTCCACCAAAGTTCTTCGCGCTCGCGATGTATCCACACGTCATCGACGCTTTCCGTTACGATCGTTGGAAGATTGAACCAGCGCGAAGCCAGCGGGCGGGTCGGCGGCACGCCCTTCAATGTCTGTGTGCTATCCAGACTATAGCGGATATATCCTTCTCGATCGCTGCCGCGCCAGAAAGGATCCGCCCCCTCGTCATTGAAGATCGTGATGACGGACCTGTCGCGCGCTTCGGGCCACATCGCGTTCCCCTGACCAAAGTTCGCGATGAACACCCGCATGATCCAATGCCCCAATACCGCATGCCAATCCGCAGGCTCCTAGCGCAAATCGTCAAATAGTAGCGAACGGAACACGCTCCGCCTCCGCGCCGTGCCAGCGTATCTTCCTGCGATGCCTGACGGTCGCGCAGCGATGGCTTGAGCACCACAGCTGCACTTTGCTCATTCCTTGCTCACCGCTCCCGCCTTGTGCGCCGCCCGCTTCCCCTCCTCCGCCTCGACGATAAATTCCGGATTGTCCGGCGACGCCGCGGCATGATGCCCCTTGATCTCTGTCGACCGGGTGATCTTCCTCAACGCTCCCGCCTCGTGTGCCGCCATGGCGCGACCAGCCGACCGTGCTTCCGGCGCGTGGCTCCTTGTCCATCGCCTGCTCCTCCCCGCGCCAACGCCCGTCGGTCGGGCCTTGCCTCAGGCCGGCTCGTCGGACTCGCGCAGATCGCGGACCAGCACGTTGCCGTTGGTCGTGTCGTAGACGAGATCATCGGCATAGCTCGCCTTCGGGTCGCGCCGGTAATGTACCCGCTCCAGCGCATTGTAGATCAGCGTCTGCGCCAGGCGCTGCTCGCGTTCGGCCTCGCGCACGATCAGCGTCCAGCGTTGTTGCGCCAGCCGGTTGCCGTTCAGCGCCGACCGTCCCATCGCGCGCAGCACGGCCTGGTTGAGTGGCATCGTGGTGCGCTTGCCCTCCTCCTCCACCGTGACGAAGCGGTAGGCCTCGGCGAGGATCATGTCGCGGGTCCGCTCGTCCGCGCCGATCAGGCGGTCGCCGGGGGCGCCGGTCGCCCTGGGGCGCGGCGGCCGCCCCGCCGGGTTGCCCGATTGCCCCTTGCTCCACGGCCGACCAACCCGCCGTGTCGCACCGCCCGGCGCGGCCTCGATGGCTGCCGCGTCGTCATTATGATCGTTGCCGGCGCCACGCCGTGATTCACCGTCACCCTGTTCCAAGACTATCTCTCCAGTGATGCCATATCCGCCCATCCTTTCACCCGATTCCGTGCCGCGATTGAATCAGGACGTCGCTGATCCCGCGCTGATCGCGCTGCTGATCCGCCCATCGCGCCCGCTGATCGGGTGCTGCTCCGCACGCTGTTCCCGCCGCTGTTCCCGGGGCGCCCGCCAAGCCCCCATCACTCTGAAATCATGCGGTAATTGCACGGAAATGGCGCGAATCGAAGGCGCACCAAAAACGCGTCACGTTGTTCCATGCGCAGGAACAGCATTCGCCCGCGCGGCGAATCGTATCCACCGCACCGATTCGGACCATTTCAGCTGCAATTTCAGTTGCCTCGCCTCCCATCTTCGCGGAATATCGCGGTACCAGGGCCGCGGGGGCAAAGTCGCGGCGTGGCAACGGGCAAGGGGTGGGCGATGACATCAGGTAGATTCATACTGTCGCTGATGGCGGCAGTAGCCGGGCTCGCGGTGACCGCGGGCGCGCAGGTCAAGCCATCGACCGCATGGGCCGACAAGACCGTGCCGGTCGAAATCTTCGCGCAATTCCCGATGGTCGATCAGCCGCGCATCACGCCCGACGGCAAATGGGTCGCGGCCAAGATCCGGGCCGGCGGCGAGCAGGTGCTGGCAATCCTGCCGGTCGGCAAGGATGGCGCGCCGCAGATCATCGCGCGCGGCGCCGATTTCGCGCGCGACAAGCAGGGCGAGCGGCGCATCATCGAATATCGCTGGATCGACAGCGACCATCTGCTGATCGCCTTCGCCTCGCGCGACGACTATATGGGCGATTGGTTCGATAATGTCCGCTACGCGTCCTATAATCGCGCGACGAAGAAGATCATCCCGCTCGGCTGGGACAAGGCCTTTGCCAGCACCGAGGTGCTGTGGACCTCGCATGGCGGCAAGCCCCACCTGCTGCTGCAGCGTATCAACCTCGAACAATATGGCACCGAGCTCTACCGCAATCCCGAGGTGATCGACATCGACGCCGACACCGGCGCCTATACCATCGCCATGCGCCCCAACCCGATCGTCTATGGCTGGGACAGCGACGAGGACGGTGTCGTGCGCCTCGGCGAGAGCGGCGATGCCGACACCGGCAAGCAGCGCTACCTCTATCGCGCCGACGCCAGGACGGCGATGCGCACCATCGTCAACGACGTGCCCGACCGCTACGATCAGCCGCCACT
>Ga0307510_10003657_pt1 | contig 17955 bp, 15 predicted proteins | sample 12_EM_MG_FD_207224 | JGI IMG/M metagenome (GOLD analysis project Ga0307510, IMG submission 207224) | Populus trichocarpa ectomycorrhiza microbial communities from riparian zone in the Pacific Northwest, United States - 12_EM | ecosystem: Host-associated > Plants > Roots > Unclassified | place...
ACTATCGTTATTGTGCGTCGGAGTGGCCTTGGGTTGCGGTCTTGCCTCGGCCGTTCCCCAGAACGCCGCTATCCAACGGGTTACGCCGAACGAGATGCGGGGTCAGGTCACCGCCGTTTACATTTTAATGTTTATTGTCTTCGGTGCCCTCGGTGGCCAGTTGATTGGCTCGGTGACCCACCGGATGTTTCATTCCGACGCAGACCTGAAGAAAACAATGGTTCTGGTTGCGAGCGTGCTGATGCCGCTGGCGGCAATTGTTATCTCGCGCGGAATCAAGCCGTATGGGCGCGAGATCAAACGCCTCGAAGCGCTCGAGGGGATAGTTCGATGACTTATCCCGCTCTTCACATGTTGATCGACGGGGAGCAGGTACCCCCGGGCCATCGGCGCACGCACGGCGTGTTGAATCCTGCGACCGGGGAGATACTCGGTCACCTGCCGTTAGCGGATGCTGCGGATCTCGACCGGGCACTCGATGCCGCGAAGCGTGGCTTCCGCCTCTGGCGCGATGCACCCCCCCAGCAGCGCGCGACTGTTCTTGCGGGCGCCGCACGCTTGATGCTCGAACGTCAGGAGCAGATAGCGCGTATTGCAACACTCGAGGAAGGCAAGACGCTCCCTGAAGCGCGCACTGAAGTGTTGATGGTTGTCGGCCTGTTCAATTTCTATGCCGGCGAATGCCTTCGCGTTTACGGACGAGTGCTCGCGCGCCCAGCGGGTTTTCGCTCGTCGGTGACCTATGAGCCCGTGGGTCCGGTCGCCGCATTCGCTCCTTGGAACTTCCCCATCGGCAACCCAGGTCGCAAACTCGGCGCGCCGATTGCGGCAGGTTGCTCCGTGATTTTGAAGGCTTCCGAAGAGGCTCCGGGTTCAGCCCTGGCCGTTTTGCAATGCCTGCTCGATGCAGGGTTACCGAAAGAGGTGGGCCAAGCAGTATTTGGTGTCCCGGACGAGGTATCTCGACGGCTGTTGGCCTCCCCGGTAATTCGTAAGGTGAGTTTTACGGGATCCACCGTCGTCGGCAAACACCTGATGAAACTCGCCGCGGATGATTGCAAGCGAACAACGATGGAATTGGGCGGCCACGGCGCGGTGTTGGTATTCGACGATGTCAATGTCGAGCGCGTCTTGAGCGCGATGGTGGCGTCAAAATTTCGCAATGCCGGCCAGGTTTGCGTGTCGCCGACCCGTTTCATTGTGCACGAAAAGGTATTCAGTCAATTCAGGGACGGATTTGCGGAGCGCGCCGAGGCACTGCAGGTTGGCAACGGGCTCGACGAGAAATCACAGATGGGTCCCTTGGCCAACCCGCGTCGCCCCGAGTCGATGGACCGGCTGATTGAGGGCGCGGTGACGGCCGGTGCAACCCGGCACGTGGGAGGACATCGCATCGCAGATCGAGGCTTCTTCTATGCGCCCACCGTTTTGTCGGAGATTCCCCTCGATGCGCCAGTCATGAATGAAGAGCCCTTCGGCCCCCTGGCTTTGATCAACCCATATGGGAACGAGCAGGCAATGATCGAAGAAGCCAATCGCTTACCCTATGGCCTGGCGGCCCATGCGTGGACAAATGACGCCGCCCGTCAGAAGCGGTTGGCGCGGGAAGTTGAGACCGGCATGTTCTGTCTCAACACCACGATGCTCGGAGGCGCCGATGCGCCGTTCGGGGGTGTCAAATGGTCCGGACATGGACACGAGGAAGGCTCCGAAGGTGTGATGGCCTGTTTGGTTCTCAAGGCGATTCACGAGGGATAACGGTGACTCATCCACTTCCACTTCAGACGGGAGGCGATCGAGGCTATCTGCGCATCGCGACCGAAGAGGCTTTCGCGACGCGCGAGCAGATCGATGTGTACCTGCGCATGGTGAGCGACGGTACCGCCGATAAAGGCATGGTGTCGCTCTGGGGTTTCTATGCTCGCAGCCCGTCCGAACGCGCGACACAGATCATTGATCGACTGTTGGATCTGGGCGACCAACGCATTCGCCACATGGACGAAACGGGAATCGATCGGGCTGTTCTGGCGCTTACTTCGCCGGGTGCGCAGCCCATTCGCGACCTGACGGAGGCCCGGGGAATCGCGCAACGCGCCAATGACTACCTGGCCGAGCACGTCGCCGCACGACCCGACAGGTATATCGGCATGACGGCCATTGCGCCGCAAGACCCCCAGTGGTCCGCCTCGGAAATCGTGCGTGGCGCGAAGACGCTCGGCTTCAAGGGAGTGCAGGTCAACAGTCACACCCAGGGTGAATATCTCGACGATCCCAAGTTTGATCCGATTTTCCGGGCGCTCGCCGATACGGCTCAGCCACTCTACATTCATCCCGCCACGCCGCCGGATTCCATGATCGGGCCGCTGCTCGAAGCGGGGCTCGACGGTGCCATCTTCGGCTTCGGCGTCGAGACCGGCATGCATCTGTTGCGCCTCATCACCACGGGCATCTTTGACCGCTACCCGGATCTGCAGATCATGGTCGGACATGCCGGAGAAGCGCTGCCGTACTGGGCTTACCGCCTGGATTTCATGCATCAGGCGGGAGTTCGCTCCAAGCGTTACCCACGCTTGAAGCCGCTCCAGAAAACGATTCTCCAATACCTGCGCTCCAATGTGCTCATCACCACCAGCGGTATGGCGTTTGCGCCTGCCATCCGGTTCGCGCAACAGGTGATAGGTGAAGACCGCGTGATGTACGCGATGGATTATCCGTATCAATATGAGCCGGATGAAGTGCGTACCCACGATCTGCTGGACATCCCCATTGAGACCAAGCGCAAGCTGATGCAGACGAATGCCGAACGATGGTTCAAGTTGTGACGCGCGAGCGCATCCCGGCCGCGTCCTGGTACGTGTTGGCGCTCGTCTCGCTGACCAATGCCGTGAGCCTGTTGGATCGCAACATCCTGGCCATCCTGGCACCCCGCATCAAGAAAGCCCTGGTTCTGGGCGACTCGGAAATGGGCTTGCTGTATGGAACCGTGTTCGCCCTGTTCTATGCGCTCTTTTCGCTGCCGCTCGGGCGGCTGGCGGATGGTTGGATCAGAACCCGCCTGCTGGGCATTGCGTTGGGTTTCTGGTCGCTGGCTACGGGGCTGGCCGCCTTCGCGAGCGGCTTCGGGGTGTTGGTCCTGTCGCGACTCGGTGTCGGTATAGGGGAGGGTGCGGCTCAGCCGGCCGGCACCTCGTTGGTTTATGACCACTTCCCCAAACACCGGCGGGGCTTTGCGATGGCCGTGATGGCGGCGGCGATTTCAATGGGCCTCGGAGGTTCCTCCATTCTGGGCGGTGTCGCGGCTGATTGGTGGGACAATCTGTACCCCGGAATTTCCGCACCGTTCGGCTTGCAGGGCTGGCAATTCGCCTTCGGGGTGGCCGCGCTCCCCGGACTCATTCTGGCGGTGCTTTTATGGCGGACGCCGGAACCTGAGAGGGGGCGAATGGATGGAATCCGCTCCCCGCAGGATCCCCATCCTCTGCGCGCGAGTCTCGCCATGCTGGGTTCGGTCGCGCCGGTGGCAAATTGGTGGTGGCTCGCCAGGCGCAAGGCGTCAATGCGCGATTGGCGCGTGAATTTGCTCGCCTTGGCGATCATCGCAACGGCCATGGTGGTGTTGACGTGGATCACCAGCACACTCTCACCGCGTCCGCCATTGAACTTTGGTGTGTTGACTGTGAATCCCCATGCATTGCAGTGGGGCGTGGTCGGCTTCGGTATGTTTACAGTGTTGAACCTGCTGCAGAGCCTGCGGGTCGCCGATCCGCCGGCGTTTGCTGTAATCACGGGTTCGCGCTCGCTGCTCTTGTGCATCGCGATTGGTGCGCTGCAGATGATGATCAACTATGGTGTCATGGGCTTCACGCCGTCGTTTCTGATGAAGCACTTTGGACTGTCGCCCGCGAAGACCGGACTGCAGTTCGGCCTGCTGTCTGCCGCCATCGGCATCGTGGGTCCCCTGATCTCCGGCCCGCTGTCGGACCGGATCAACGCGCGCTTTCCAGCCACCGGGCGTGTCTATGTCACACTATTCTCGCTCGGGCTTTCCCCGTTGCTGGCCATCTGGGTGTATGGAGCGAAGGATCCTGCGAGTTTCTATGCGCGCTTCGTGTTGTACAGCCTCGTGCTTACGGCCTGGCTGCCGCCGCTGTACGCAGTCTTGTTCGAACAGGTCCTCCCGCGCATGCGCGGCCTCACCTCGAGCACCTACATCATCGTGTACACGATCTTCGGACTCGGCATCGGCCCCTATGTCGTGGGCATCATCTCCGATGCAAACGGTGGAAACCTGGCTGCGGCGATCCTCGACATCAATTGGGTCGCGCCGGTGATCGTAGTCATGCTCCTGATACTGGCGCGGTGCGCCAGGCGCGACGAAGAGGGGGTCCTGGGACGTGCTCGCGATGCAGGTGAACCCGTCTGAGAGCGGCGCCAACCGAGCGGCTCAGAGCCCGATAGCCGCGCCGTCGGCCCAATTGCCGTGCAGACCGAATCGCATCCGGATCGGAATCTCGACAGTGGCAATCGGGCCCGCCTCGATGTCGAGCGCGTTGAACAACAGAAGATCGCTGCGGTGCTCATCCAGACGGTTGCAGATCTGTACGATCCAACCGTCACCTTCGGGAGCGTGCTTGCTGCGCGGTATGAAACACGGCTCCTGCAGACTCGACACCGGTCCACACCACCAATGTTGCTCGGTGCCGGTTTTCAGGTCCTTGTGGAACAGGCAGTTCATCAACAGGCCGCCGGCGCTGCCGCCGCGCAGGCTGACCGGGCGGCGCAGGTCCATTTCGAGCAGCCAGCCATGGCGATAGGGGCGACCCGCGAAACGGTCGTCGATGCGCGGGAATTCGGCCGCCGTGTCGGTCAAGCGGGCAATGCTCGAAAAATCCGCGGAGTTGGAATCCAGGTCCACCGTCCAGCGAGTCAGATAACTCATGGCCTCGGGACCGTTGAACGGCGCTCCATGCACGTCCGGGAAGAAGGGGAACATGTTGTTCTTCGCCTCCGGAGTGTCAAAGTGGATCTTCCGGCCCTCCTGGAAGGCATTCAGCACGTGGCTCGCGAAACAGTTATCACGCTTGAACCAGCGTATGTCGGCGCTGCTCGCCCCTTCGCGCCGCGGCAGGACGCCCAGGTAGACGGGCAGGGTCGTATCGAACCCGAAGTGCGGCAGGCCCTGCTCGAGCCGCTTCCAACTACCGATCGACGGTACGATGTGAAAAAGGGCGTAGTCCTCGGTGAACCCGAAGTCGTGCATCATGCAGTAGTAGGGTGTCTCGAACCACAGCTCACGAATCAACTCGCCGTCCGGGGTGATTTCGTAGTAGGTGCAATCCTCGGAGCACAGACCCGATGAGGCATATCCGAAGGCAATCATGTTGCCGGTTCTGGAATCTGTCTTGGGGTGCGCCGTGAAGGTCTGGCCGGTCATCCGGCCATTGAATGACGTGTACCCGCGGGTCTCCATTGTTACGGCATCCATGACCAACGCCGGCGAGTCCTCTTTCAGCGCATAGAGAGTGCGACCGTGAATCCAGGCATTGGTATTGGCAGTCCCGCGGATCTTTCCCTTGACCGTCTCATCGTCGGTCAGCGGATTGCGGTAAGCACCGAACAACGCCTTGCCGGCGGCTCTCTCGAGCTTCCATTTATCGGTTCGCGCCCAGCGTTGCCGAAAATCGCACTCGCCGTCGTGGAAATGGAACCGCGTGATCATGCCGTCGCCATTGAAGGCGATATCGTCGCCCAGGCGCGGCGGATACTGCGGGTCGGGCTGTACGCGGTAAAATGCCCCGTTCAATTCTCGTGGAATGGCGCCCCGGTGAGCCAGGCTATGAATGTCTGCTTCGATGCGCGACGGGGTGTTGAAACCCGTGAAGCTGGGCGTCTCGGGATATTGAGCCATGTCACCCTCCCGGGGGTGAATTTGTACGTTACACTGACAATTATAGCAAGGGTCTGCGGATGGCAAAGCAAAAAGAGATACTGAGCATCACCACGCCGCACGTTGCGGGCGATGAGGATATTGGTGAAATCCGCAATATTGTTGGATTTCATATTCGCCTGGCCCATGGGGCGGTGTACCGGCACTTCACAGAAACCTTCGCGGATGTAGACCTGACCCAGAAGCAGGTGTCCGTGCTGTGGCTCGTCGATGACCACCCGGATATCGCGCAAACGGACCTGGCAAAGCGGATGCGAATGGATCGCGCCACGACCATGGCGATTGTCAACCGGCTCGAGTCCCGCGGCTACCTCGTGCGCGGCAAGTCGGACAGCGACGGGCGCAAGCAGACACTCAATCTGACCAACCCCGGTCGCAAGGCGCTCGTTACGGCGAAGGCGGCGATCCAACAACACGAGCGCTGGCTCAAGTCGCGATTTTCGGACCGTGAGGTCGCGAAGCTGATCGAGTTGCTGACCCGGATTCACGAGTAGCCAACCCACGTGGCGGACCCGAATCCAAAATCAATCATCGACCAGGGCGCCATGAGCGCCTGGCAATGGGCGGCAGTGCTCGTGCTGGCGGCGCTCAACGCGTTGGACGGGTTCGATGTGCTGTCAATCAGCTTTGCCGCGCCGGGAATCTCGCACGATTGGGGGATCGACAACCGTACGCTCGGTTGGGTGTTGTCGACTGAGTTGCTAGGCATGGCCGTGGGATCGGTGCTGCTCGGAAGCGTGGCCGACAGGAAGGGGCGCCGTCCGATGATTCTCGCCTGCCTCATCGCCATGGCCATCGGGATGTTCGGGGCTGCGCAGGCGGCCAATGTCGAAATGCTCCTGCTGAGCCGGCTGGTGACCGGGATCGGCATTGGCGGAGCGTTGGCAGCCATCAACGCGGTCGCCGCGGAAGTGTCCAACAATCGCTGGCGCAGCCTCGCGATGGCGTTGTTTGTGATCGGTTACCCGCTCGGCGGCGTGTTGGGAGGGCTCATCGTCAGGCATCTGTTGGCGAGCGGTACCTGGCGCGACGTGTTCATGGCCGGCGCCGCGGCGACGGCACTCTTTGTTCCGATTGTGTGGTGGCTCGTACCGGAATCAGTCGCTTTCCTCGAGCGGTCCCGGGGCGCTGATGCGCTCGAACGGATCAACCGGATCCTCGTGCACTTCGGACACGCCGCTGTCAGCGCACTCCCGGTCCCGGCTGAGCGGGGCGTCGAGCGTTCCCTGATGGACCTTTTCAGGCCGGCACTGGTGGCCACGACCGTCCTGATGACCTTCGCCTACTTTGCCCACATGACGAGCTTTTACTTCATTCTCAAGTGGGTGCCGAAAATCATTGTTGACCTGGGCTTCGCGCCGACGGCAGCGGCGGGTGTGCTCCTGTGGGTCAATGTGGGCGGCGCCGCCGGTGGCGTGATTTTCGGTTTGCTGGCTGCCCGAGCCGGACTCAAACGTTTGACTATCGTGACGCTGATCGGATCATGCGTGATGATTATCGCGTTCGGGCGCGGCGCCACTGACATCGTTGGTTTGACAACACGGGTCGCGGTGGCGGGCTCGTTTGCCAATGCAACAGTGGTCGGGCTCTATTCACTGTTTGCGAAGGTTTATCCAACCCACGTGCGCGCCTCCGGCACCGGCTTCGCAGTCGGTGTGGGACGGGGCGGGGCGGTCATTGCCCCGGTGATCGCAGGCTATTTATTTCAGGCGGGATGCTCGCTGCAAACCGTTGCCACCATCATGGCTATGGGTTCGTTGGCGGCTGCCGTCGCGCTGTTTGCTCTGCAGGACCGCGATGCTGAGGCGAGATCAATTCCCCAATAACTCATCGAGCGCGCGGATTCTCAATACGTGCTTTTGCACCTTGCCTGAGGCTGTGCGCGGCAATGAATCGGTAATGACTGCGCTCTTCGGCACCTTGTACCTGGCAAGGCGCTGCGCGCAGTGGGTGAGAATGTCTTCGGCTTGGATGGTGTGTCCAGGCACCAGCACAACATACACTCGACCGACCTCGCCCCAGCGCTCATCGGGTACGCCCACAACGGCACAATCGGCCACTTGTGTCAGCTCCGCGATGGCAGCTTCGACCTCGGCCGGATACACGTTCTCGCCGCCCGAGATGTACATGTCCTTCTTGCGATCGACGATGTAGTAGAAACCGTCCTCATCCTTCATCGCCGCATCGCCGGTGACGAACCAGCCATCGCGGAACGCTTTGGCCGTCGTTTCCGGCTGATTCCAATAGCCGCTCGCGATGGACGGCCCGCGCAGCCAGAGCTCACCCACTTGTCCCGTCGGTACTTCGCGGCCTTCCTCGTCGAGGATCTTCGGCTCTACGCTCATGAAAGGAAGCCCGCAGCTACCGGCCTTGCGACGCAGGATCTCGATATCGTGAGTCGGCATGCCGAAGTTGGAGCCCGTTTCGGACATGCCAAAACCCTCGGTGATCCGGATCCCGGCGCCCACGAAGCGTTCCGTCTGTGCTTTCGGATTGGGTGCCCCGCCGATGGCCCAACCGGTGAGTTGAGCCAAGCGTTGCGGATCGAATCCGGGTTCGTTCCAGATTCGGGCCGCCATCTGGGGCACTGAAAAATAATGCGTAATGCCGAGTGCGGGATCCTCGAGCCGCTGCAACGTCTTGCGCGCGTCGAAGCCTTTGGAGATGAGCACGCATCCACCGGCCTGAATCGGCACCCGCGTCGCGGCAAACAGTCCGGCTGTGTGGAACAAGGGCATGTCGCACAGGAAGACGCTGTGCATGGTCACGTTGTTGCCGTAGATGAAGTTAGCGCACCCCCAACTTGCGTTGGCTTCCGACAACATGACTCCCTTCGGGCGTCCACTGGTTCCAGAGGTGTAGAGAAGGGTGGCAACCGCGTCGAACGGCCGACGGGCCTCCGGTGGCGGGCGAGCGCCCACGACCCCGAGCGAGAGCATGTCCGAGATCGGCATGGCGCGCGGGATTGCCGCCGGAGGCGCGAAATCCGCAGCGGCGAACACGATCGCCGGTTGTGCGTCGGCCGCCAGTTGTTCGAGCTCGGCGGGCGCCAGCCGCCAGTTCAGGGGAACGAAGATTGTGCCGGCTCGAATGCTCGCCAACTGCAGGATCAGTATCTCCGCACAGTTCTGGGCCAGGGTGGCCAATCGCACCGCGCTGTTGGGCCCGAGCTCGCCGCTCAACCAGGCGGCGAGCCGGTCGACAGCGCGGTCCAGTTCGGCATAACTCCAGTGTCGGCCGGATTCCAGATCGGCGACTGCCGGGCCGTCGGGATGGGCGGCCGCGTAGGTTGCGACCGGATCGAACCGGATCATGAGCTCAAGGCGCGGACTTGGATTTGTCGTACTCGCCCAGTCCGGGCTTGTAGGATTTATCGTCCAGAAACTGTTTCATGCCGGCGTGACGCCCGTCGGACCGGTCGTGCCAGTTGAGCGCCTCCTGGGCGCGAATGAGATAGTCTTCGGCATTGTCGTACGTCATTTCACGGACGCGTCGCACGGCATCCTTGGTGGCCTTGAGTGTTTCCAGGTTCTTCTTCAGGAGCTTGTTGGCTACTTCCAACACCCGGGCGCGTAACTGGCCGGCAGGCACGGATTCATTGACGAGACCGCAGTCCGCGGCTTCCCGTCCGCTCAGGTTTTCGCCCAGCAGCGCGTGATACATCGCTTTTCGCATGGGCATCAATTCGGCCGCCACCTTCGTGGCGCCGCCGCCGGGCAGAATGCCCCAGTTGATTTCCGACAATCCGAACTGCGCCTCATCCGCGCAGATCGCCAGGTCGCAGGCGAACAGCGGACCGTACCCGCCGCCGAAACACCAGCCATTGACCATCGCAATGGTGACTTTCTGATACCAGCGCAGACGCTCCCACCAGGCGTAGGCTTCGCGTTGGGACTGGCGCACGCCCGGCAACCCTGAGGCTTCCGAGTCCCGGAAGTATTCTTTCAGGTCCATGCCGGCCGACCAGGCGGTCCCTTCGCCGCTGAGCACGAGTACGCCCACATCGTCGCGAAATTCCAACTCACTGATGACCTGCAGCATTTCCCGGTTGAGCCGCGGGCTCATGCAGTTGCGCTTGTCCGGGCGGTTGAATCTGACCCAGGCGATTCCGTCCTGCACGTCGAAGGCGACCGTGTCGGTTGCAGCATTGTTGGCCATGGTCGTGCGCTCACTTGATTGCTATAGTTCATAGCAGTTTAGATCCTGATCACCTCCGAAGACAAGCGGCGCCCGTTTTATGAAAGATCCCCTGCTCGAGTTGCCCGGTTATGTCCTCAAGCGCGCCTCGGCCGCCAACTTGAGCGAGCTCAATCAACGCCTGGCACCGCTGCGTCTGCGCCATGGGGACGCGGCATTCCTGCTGCTCATAGAGGCTTCCCCCGGCACCACCCAAAGCGAGGTGGGGCGAATCCTCGAAATCGAGCGGGCGAATATGGTGCCGCTCGTGGCCCGGCTCGACGCGCGGGGCTGGATCGAGAAGCGAAAAGTGGACGGACGCTCGAGCGGTCTGTTTCTGACCTCTGCCGGCCGTTCCGTGCTCGCCAGGACGCGCGCCATCGTCGACGAGCATGAGGCTGCGCTCATCCGACGCGTACCGGCAAAACTGCGGCCGTATGTGCTCCCAATCCTGATGGCGTTGTGGAGTCGTCCAGACCCGGAGGAACCCAAATGAACGTACGAGCGGCGATTGCCTATGCCGGTCGCGGAATTGCCCGACCCCGCTATCACGCCAACGACACCTCCCGCGACCTGTTGGAGATCGCTCCGACGAATGTCGACATCGTCACTGCACGCGAGTTGGGTACGACGCTCGATGGCGCGGGGTTTATGTTGGTCGAGCATCGTAGTGCCATCACCGATTTTACCGACCGCGCTGCCCTCGAAGCGATTCATCGGGATGAAATCATCGGCCTGCTCGGTGAACTGTCGGGTGCGGATCGAGTCATCGTCAACAGTCCGGGCGTACTGCGATTCAGTGAGCGGGCTGCGAAATCGGGAATGCTGGATAATTCGCGGCCGGCGCGCTTCGCGCACGTCGATATCAGCGACGCCACCGCCGCTGCTTTCGTGCAGCGGGTCGCGCCGCCAGGGCAGCGCGTGACCCGGTTTGCTCATTACAACGTGTGGCGCGTCATCTCCGCGCCGCCGCAGGACGTCCCGCTGGCCGTATGCGATGCCCGCAGCATCTCGGCGAGCGATTTGATTTTGGCGGATGCCGTATTCGATTCGCCGGACCGTCCCGAGTGGTCATTCGAAGGGCTCGTCTTCGCGCATCATGCCGCGCATCGATGGCATTGGTTCCCGGACATGACGCGCGACGAGGCGCTCGTCTTCAAAACACATGACAGCGACCCCGGGCGGGCGCATTGCGTGCCCCATGTCGCATTCGATAACCCGCTTGCCGGTGCGAACGCTCCGCCCCGCGCCAGTATCGAGATGCGGGGCATTGCCTTGTGGTTCGACTGACACGGCTTGCCAAACCCCGGTGTGCGGGGGCATCATCATCGTAACAAATGTTACGGTGAACAGCATGCAGCGCTTTCCGGACACACCTGAATACACGGGTCTGAATGCGCCGATCGGCGCGGAATACAACCTCGAGAGCCTGCCGGTCGAGGGCCTCATTCCCGCCGATGTCGAAGGCGCCTTCTTTCGCGCCGTGCCCGATCCGGCCTTCCCCCCTTTCATGGAGGACAGTGGCGCCATTCTTTCAGGCGACGGCATGATTTGCGCGCTGCGCGTCGAGGCTGGCCGGGCGAGGTTCGCTATCCGATACGTTCAGACCGAGCGCCACAAAGGCGAGGTTGCTGCCGGACGCGCGTTGTTCGGCAAATATCGCAATCCGTATACAGACAGGCCCGAGGCTGCAGGCCTGGATCGCACGGTCGCCAACACAACGCCTGTCTGGCACGCGGGTCGGCTGTTGATGACCAAGGAGGACGGCCGACCCTATCGCGTCGATCCGCACACGCTCGCTACGGTGGGTAGGTACGACTTTGGTGGGAAACTGCGGTCCGAAACCTTTACGGCGCATGTCCGTATCGATCCGGATACAGGTGAGCTGTTCTTTTTTGGTTACGAAGCCAATGGCGTCGCCTCAACCAAGGTTGCTTACGGCGTAGTCGACAAGGAAGGGAACCTGTTGCGTGAGCAATGGTTCGACGCACCCTATTGCGCGATGATGCATGATTTTGCAATCACCCGGAATTACGTGCTGTTTCCGATCTATCCCACGACCTGCGATCTGAGCCGGCTCGAGGCGGGTGGGGACCATTGGGTTCACGAGATGGACCGCGACAGTTGGGTTGGAGTCATGCCCCGGTACGGGTCCGTTGCTGAGATTCGCTGGTTCCGGGGCCCGAAGGGCGCCTCCTGCTATCACATGATGAATGCCTTCGAGGATGCGAACGGCCGGATTCAATTCGATCAGTGCCTCTCGAGCGTGAACGCGTTCCCATTCATACAGCGAGCTTCGGGTCTCAACATTGCGCCCGGCGCTACCGGCGCGCGCCTGGCGCGCTGGACGATCGACCTCGAAGGCGCGAGCGACTGCGTGACCGAAACTGTCATCGGTCCACCCGGGGATTTTCCGGTGATTCCCGCAGCGGTGCAGGGCAGACCCTATTCCCATGCCTGGATGCTCACCATGAATCCAGACATGCAGGGCCCACCGGTCGCGGGCGGCCCGGTGGGCGCCATGTTCAACCTGTTGCTGCGTCTCGATTTCACTGGAAAGCCGCCGCAAGCATTGGCACTGCCGCCCGGACATTGCTTCAATGAGCCGGTGCACGTTCCGTCCTCGCTGGCGGGTCATGCAGGCTGGCTGTTGACGATTGTCGATCATCAAACGGTGATCGACGGTTTCGCCCATGCCCTGTGGATCATCGACGCGGGCAACCTGGGCGCGGGCCCGGTGGCCCGGATCGCAATCCCGCACCGACTGCGCCCCCAGGTACACGGCTGGTGGGTGAGCGCCCGGGAACTGGCGGCGGCGGCTCAAGAGTAGCCGATGACGAAGATCGCGATCACCGGCGCATCAGGCCAGTATGGCCGCCTGGCCACCGACAAGCTGATCGCCCTGGGCCGCGCGCGCGATCTGATACTCATCACCCGCACTCCCGCGAAGCTCGCCGAGCGTGCGAGCGCAGGTTGCGATGTCAGATATGGGGATTTCGACCAGCCGGACACCCTCGTTGCGGCGATTCGCGGCGCCGAGAAGATGTTGTTGATCTCCGGCACACGCGTCGGCGCTCGGGTTCGTCAGCATCGAGCAGCGATCGATGCCGCGGCTGCCACGGGTGTCCGGCATGTTATCTACACGAGCTTTGTCAATGTAGAACCGTCCAATCCCGCGATTGTCACCGTTGATCATCGCGAAACGGAACGTCTGATCCGCGACAGCGGCATGGCATGGACGTTCCTGAGAGACGCGCACTATGCCGACGCGATGATCCTGAATGCCGGGCCGCAGTTTATTGCCTCCGGCATCTGGCTCACGAGCACGAATGGGGGGCGGGAGGCGATGGTGTGGCGCGAGGACTGTGTCGATTGTGCGGTCGCCGTGTTGGTGCAGAGCGCACATGAGAACCGGGCGTACTCGATCACGGGTCCGAACCGGGAGAATTTTGCCGAGGTCGCAGCCATGCTGACGCAAATCACCGGCCACAGAATCGAGCTGGTCGAGACGGACGATGCCGGCATGTACGCGCATTTCGATGCGCTCGGCATTCCACGTGAACCGGTCGACAATCAGAGCGTCGCCGGCATCCCCTGGAACAGCGACGACATGGTGAGCTTCGAGCGAGCGATTCGCGAGGGCTGTCTCGATGTCTGTACGGATGATGTCGAACGCCTCACAGGCCGCAAAGCTCGCTCGGTTCGTGACCTGATCGTCGCCCAGGCGGCCCTGTTGCGGGGCGCGAAACAATGATTGCGCGCGGTTTCAGGTGAGGGCGAAGTAGCGCACGAAATTTCCGTCGGGTCTGCGTTCACCCACACCGATGAAAACATGTCGGGTCAACCAGTCGTGCTTGCCTTTGGGTGTTTCGAATGTTGGTTGTGCCCGTAGGTAGTAGTCTTCGTGCGCAACTGGCGGGCCGCCATCGAACGCCCAGGCTCGAAGCCGCGCCATGGCATCGGGCTCACGTCCCCAAAGATAGCCCCGGTTCTGCATGTAGATCAGCGTTCCATCGTCGACCTCCAGCAGATAGCGCGCGTCGAACTCCGCCGTGTCGTCGTCGCGGAAGTGGGCATAGTCGCCACCCGAATTCGGAATGGCACGCCCGCGGAGCTTCGGCCCCTGGAAAGTGCCTTCATCGACGAGAACGGCTGAGCGGAAGCCGCCCTTGGCGATGTTGGGTACCGCCAACACGCGAGTGAATTTGAGCCGGCATTCAAAGGCGAATTCGAGGTGCGGCTGTTCGAGCGTCGAGTACACTGGATTCAACTCCCGGTGAAGTAGGCCATGCCGCGAAACTCCATGGACCACCGCTCGCGCGCCTCCGGGCGGCTCGTATCGCGAAAAGCGGTATGCGGACAGCGCCAGGCGCCCTCATTGTCACGAACCGAACGGTCCTCGCACAGCGCCAATGGCATGTCCTGCGGTGGAGGTGAGAGCGCGCGCCACAGACTGAAGGCGATGAATCGGCGATAGGCCGGCCCTTGCGGGTGGTTCTTCCGGTAAATCGTGTTGGCGATGCGCTCCGCGCTGCGCTGCGTGAAGTCGACATGTGCCTCTGCCGCAGGCGGTTGCCGCGACCGGTCGGTACTGCCGGATGTGCGGATCATGCCGCCCATCGGCACGACCACATCGGCGCTGCTGAGACGCTTGGCTACTTCGCGCACTTGATCGGCGTAGGGCGTGGTGGGGCCGTAGTTGTGTTCCCAGTCGGTGATGTTTGTGTCGTGATGTCCCAGGCAGAAGCCGTGGTCGTCGAGCGTGAACGGGCCTGCCAGTCGAGCATTGCGGATGATGACTTCATGCGGGGCGTAGATGCCGGTATTGAATTCCCGGCCGGGTGCCCAGAAGCGGCGGTTGATGCGCGAGGTGGGAACGAGATAGTGGATTGTCGAGCTGACTTCACTCATCCTTGAAACCTTCGCGCGCGCGGCTATTGTCCAGGACGATAGGCTTTCCCGTGACCGGGTGCGGATAGTGGAACGCCACCGTGTCGGTCGCGGGCCACAGGCGCGGCCGCGGCTGCATGAACTCATCCGGACCCAGCGGGTCCTGCGGAAACAATGTCTTGGTCATGGGGATGTAGTCAATCGGGGTCTTCTGCCAACCCTCGGCGAAGGTGCCATGCCAGAACGGAAAATAGCGCAGCGCCTTGATCTTCCACGTATCGGATTCGCGCACAAAGTCGTTCTCGTACAGACCGCCTTCCCACCAGGCGCGCGGATTTCCCTTCGCGGTTTCGTGCAAGCCGGCCTGCATCATCGATCGGCCGCGCACCTTGGCGGTTTTCCGATCCGCTGCGACGTCGATGACCATCTGCAGTTGTGGATGTTCCAACAGCCAGCCATACCTCGGACCATTGTGCCCTTGCGTGAAGTTGGTTTGAAAACGTTCGATGTACAGGCGCCGCACGCCTGCTTTGCCCTTGTAGATGCCGCCCAGGAACCAGACCTCGCCGTCGTCCGCAAACAGGTCGACGACTTCGTTGTATTGGGATTTGTCGATGAAATAACCGTAGGTGTACTGGATACGGCGGATCTGGTGAATGTCCTGCTGGATGGCCAGCTCGTGTTCGAGCTTCTCGACCCGGGCGGTCAATGCGGCGATGTCTGACATGATGGTCTTTCCGTGGTTCGGTGGATTCGGATGACTCAATAACTCGAGAGAATTGCGGGACTCGGCGTATCGAGCGCGACTCCGGCCTTTTGCTTGGCGAGCTCGTCAGCCCGGGTATTCGTCTGCATGTCGATGAGATACGCGTGTATAGCACGCACGTCCGCCGGAGACAGCAGGTCGCTCCAGCGCGGCATCCCGTTTGACACCAACAGGCCGTCGAGCACGATTTTTTCGAATGCCGCATGCATGCCGGGCTGCATCCGGCGCAGATCCGGGGTAATGGAACGGTGCTGATTGGAATGGCACAGGACGCAATTGCGGAAAAACAGGTTTCGGCCCGCTGCGAGCGTTGCGTTGGTTACGCCGGGTTGTTGGGCGGGTGGGGGAGGCGCAACTTCGAGCGGTGGCAGTTCCGGCGGTAGCGGTACTGCGGTGCCGCCGAGTTTGAATGCGAGGATGCGACCCTCGTTACCGCGCTTATATGCCGCGGAATAGCGGGGAACATACGGGTAGCCACCTCCACCCCAGGCGGCCATCACGGCTACGTATTGCACGCCATTCACCCGATACGTCATCGGCGCCGCCAGGATCGACGTGCCCGTGTCGATTGACTTCAGCAGCCGACCGGTCTTCTCGTCGAATACTCGGAACGTTCCATCGATACTGCCCTGGAATAACAGGCCGCCCGAGGTGGTGAGCACACCGCCACGGTCTTGCCAGCCGTGCATGGGAGCAGCCCACACTGTGTGGCCTGTCAACGGATCGATGGCGCGCAATTCGGATACGTAGGGCTTGCGCTTGACCTCGGCAAAGGCAGGCAGCGCCCTGACGGCGGCCTGGATTGGAGGTGGCAGTGTCGGCAGCGCGGCCTCAATATCCGGGCTGAAAATCAGGGCCGCGTCATTGTTGAGCACCCTGGGCACGTGCGGCTTTTGCCCCGGTGTTGTGAAGATCAGATTTCCCATGTCGAGCACCGGCGCATAGTACAGTCCGCGGCTCGAGTCATAACTGCCCGGGTGCCAGTTGCGCGCCCCGGTGGTGGCCGGGAAAACGATTTTGGGGCCGGTGCTGTAGTCCGCCGCCTCGCGGTCCATGGCAGGCCGCCCGGTTTTCAGATCGACCGATGTGGCCCAGTTGGTGCGCACCAGCGGACTGGCCCGCAGAAGCTTCCCATTACGACGGTCGAGAACATAGAGAAATCCGTTCTTCGGCGCATGGATGATGACGCCTCTTGTGACTCCGTCGATGGCAAGATGCGTCAGGATCATCGGCTGTGTAGCCGTGAAGTCCCAACTCTCGTGTGGAGTCTCCTGGTAGAACCATTTCAGCCGACCACTCCTGGCATCGAGCGCCACGATGCAGGACAAGTAGAGTTGATCTCCACCGCTCGGTGACCGCTTGTTGGTGTCGTAGGGTCCGCCGTTACCCGTACCAACGAGCACGAACCCCGTTTCCGGATCGTAGTTGATCGCGTCCCAGGGGGCGCCGCCGCCGCCAATATCCCAGCGACTGTTGGGATCCCACGTTTTAACAGCGCGTTCGAGATCAGGGTGGTCCTGGGTGCCGAGCTTGGGATCACGCGGAACCACCCAGAACCGCCACTCGAGTTTTCCCGTCTCCGTGTCGAAGGCGCTCACGTAACCGCGCACATCGTATTCAGCTCCGCCGTTGCCGATGACAACCACGTCGCCGGCGACTTCGGGGGCGCCGGTAGAGGTATAGCCTCGATTTCGATCGACGATCGCGTCGGCTTTCCAGGCTATGCGGCCGCTTTTGGCATCGAGCGCGTATAGCCAACCGTCGAGAGCCGAAACGTAGACTTTACCGTGTGCTACGGCGACGCCCCGGTTGGCCATATCGCAACAGGCATAGCGATTGACCTGCATGTCCTGCGCGGGTACGAAGTGCCAGATCTCTCTACCGGTTGCCGCGTCAAATGCGTAAGCGCGGCCGGCGACGCCACTCGTGTAGAGAACGCCGTCGATGACTACGGGTGTTGCTTCGAGCACGCGATGCGTACCCAGGTTCGCAGCCCATGCAAGTCCAAGACCTCCGACGTTGTCAGGGGTAAGGTCAACCAGCTGCGAGTGGTGCGACTTGTTGGCATCGCCGCCCGGTGTCGGCCAGTTGTCGGCGGCCGTGTCGCTGCTGGAGGGCACGCGGGCGCCGACGGACAGCGATAACACTGACAGCAGCATGGCCGCCCACGGTGAGA
>Ga0307510_10003658_pt1 | contig 17954 bp, 9 predicted proteins | sample 12_EM_MG_FD_207224 | JGI IMG/M metagenome (GOLD analysis project Ga0307510, IMG submission 207224) | Populus trichocarpa ectomycorrhiza microbial communities from riparian zone in the Pacific Northwest, United States - 12_EM | ecosystem: Host-associated > Plants > Roots > Unclassified | place...
GCGGAATATCAGATTTTTTTTGCTACATTAGCTGATTTACAGGCGATTGTTTTGCTGATAAGCATGTGAATCCACTTCGCTTTTCACCCACATTGAAAACTGTGAAAGTTTATGTTGTTTTATGTGTTGAGAAATTGTAAGCTGCAACATTATAGATTAATTATCCCATGGATAAATGGAAATTTATTCAACACTGGAAACGCGTTAATGGATGGTACAGATTATTACACATTCTCCTTCGCTGGAACCACTGAACTTTATTTTGGATGCAAATTCAACATGTATCCCACACGTGATTAGGAAGTAGAAACTTATCCCATTGGAAATTACTACTACTATAAACTTGAGTACATAGAATTTTCATGATGATCCACTGTGAATATGGTAACTTCTCATGTTCTGTGATCATGGTGCTCAACACACTCCAAGCCTGGCCATTGTTCTCTGCAAAAGCGTATGTTCAGCGGACACCTTAAGCAATTGCGGGCAAGGCTGTTGCAAGCTGCCACTGTCCTGTCAATGAACTGCGGTGGAGGATTTCCCGTTAGAAAATTGTCTTCTAAGAACAAGCTTTTCCATGAACTCCCCGGTTTTGGTCCATATTCTACTGGGATTCGTCCAGAGAACTGATTATGGGAAAGATCAATTGATGATAATCTCGCTACGTTTACTAAACTGATGGGTGGATGCCCGTGCAACCGGTTAGCGTGTGCGTCCAACACTCGATGCTGTAAATCTGCTGAAGGGTATGGTATTACCTCCATTTCTGTGAATTTATTAGTTGGGATATTTAGGCGTACTACCATAGGCAAAGTGAGAACTTCCTGAGGAATGGGACTTGAAAGCCTGTTATTACTCAAATCCAGTACCGTTAGGTGTTCGAAGACACTTGCAGGTGAAATGTGTCCTGATAGCACATTATGGCTCATAGACAATCTTCTCAAGTTTATTGGAAGATTAGGCACAATTCCTTGTAGATTGTTGCTACTAAGATCTAATGTATTCAGCTACCACAACCAGAGAGGTCCGGAATGTTGCCTGCCCAACAATGCGTTGTTTGACAAGCTTAACTAACCGCACCAAGCTTCTCAAAGTGGTAATATTGGCTGGAATTCTGCTAGAGAGGTGGTTTTGTGACAGGTCTAAGATTTTAAGATGCTTAGATTGATGATTCCTTGAGGCATTCTGCCAGTGAGGAGATTTTGAGATGATAATAGTCTGTTGAGCTTTTGAAGGTTAGCTATGGTTTCTGGTATTGGCCCTCGAAAATTGTTTTTGCTTATTCTAAGGGAGGTAAGCTCCATTAAATTTCCGATCAATGGTGATAGAAAGCCATCATATTTAGCGGCATCAAGATCGATTGCCATTATACGGTTGGCTGATTTGTCTGTAGGCTCCGTGTAACCCCCCTGAAGCCTCGCATGGAAAGTTTTCTTTCAAGTAAAAACTCATAAACCGTGATCTACCAGTGGTAATTTAGCAAAAAAGGGAGCAATTTCCTTTTCCATCATATCATGTGCCATCCATTGAATTGTACAAAACATTTCCTTGACGTTCAATTTTAGATTTCCAAGCACAAACCCTTGGCGATGAAGCTTAACATTGAGTGCAGCATTTCGACCAATCTGCATTTCCAGGGGAGTAACCCTAGCAAGTAACGATCCATATACTAGCTAGTACTGTTCTAGCACGATGTGCAAACGAGCAATAGTTGAGAATTATATATGTGAGTTATTACAATCAAGAGCACTGATTGATGTAATTCCACTTTCAAAGGCAAACAAAAATACAGGAAAAAGTAGAAAATGAATCCGTAGAACTAACTGTGATGCTACTCTCTACTCTCTAAACACACGAAGTTTCATGCATGTTTATGTAAATACAGACTATATACATACACAGATGCATATAGGTACTTATGAAAGTATGCGTCGTTCTTCAAAAGTTCAACTCAAACTGCGGAGTTTAGCACCATGAGTTCAGCCAAGATCAGGTACGGTGAAGTACTCATCGTCATCGATTTCAATCCTAGGCTTCTTATGGGACATGCTGAATTTGGGGGGTCTGTATGCGTTCACATTGGTTGGTGGTGAGATTGGTAGTTGAGGAACTTCAGCTGCTGCTAAAGCCTCCTGAGGAAGTTGCTCACTGAAAAGACCCATGTCAGCTAGCCAGTCAAACTCTCCTAGCCCAAGTTGCTCTTTCTGCACAGAAAAGAAACAAGAAGTAATTGAGATTTGAAAGACAAAGGTCAATCCAACAGTTCCGACATCAATTTTGTTCTTCATATAACAGGGGAACGAAAAAACACAAGCCCACGTTTTGCAAAGGCAGGGTTGGATGCTCAAAAGGATCATCGAAATGCATTAACAGAAAGTGACTGCTAGTTTCTATATTCAAGGGAGCTACTGTAAGCCCCTTGTTCTCCGATTGATGGAATACTGATCGTTTAGGGTGAAGTTAAGGGTCAACTTAACTATATTAGGACGAACCAAATACCATTACACAATCAATCAATGGTTCAAGACTCCGAGTCATATGATCTCGGGGGAAGAAATACCCACTTTCTCCCAACTTTTTCATCCCTTTTGAAGACAGTATTGTTTGCAAACAAAATCTGGGGGACATTATTGAGTCCATACAAAAACTTCTTATTACCTTGTCAGTGGATTCTTCAATGTCAGAGAACTGTAGAAAATCATCAACAGCCCAAGAAGAGCCAAAACTCGATGCATGCTGCCAAGGCAACTTGGAAGTTTGTTGTTCACTCTGATTTGGTGGCTCTAAAGAACTCTTCTGAGTGTCCTTGGAGCAACTAGAGCTTAAAGCCACTCGGATTCCAGTGGCCAGAAACCGCTGGTGATTTGCTGAAAGGCTACCAGCTGAATGGATTGGTTCATCACAATCCCGGCAAAAGAGGGCTCTGTCTTCAACACAGAAAATGAAAGCAGCCTTTTCCTGAAAATCAAATTAAGTAGAGAGACACAGATGAGAAAAACTTCACAACCATAAAAGCAGAAGTTCATAGAAATACGAAAACCCAACGAGAGCATTACGGTTGTTACTTGATAAATAGTTAAAAACAAGCATTTTAGATATCAAGTAACTTCATCTTCTATTAAAACATGGTTTAGAAGGAATCCCTCTAAGATAAACCGGACAGAATCCGCATGGCAACATCCACACATTGACTAATCCAGGCCGTCTAGGTGAGGTTTGAATCCAAGATGAGTGCCTTAACCACACATCCCTAGCTAGTCCCTTTTCCCCCCATAGACTAAACCTGTGAGACTCTTATCTCTTTCAATATAACTTATGTCTCTATCATGAATCACCATAAACTCATTAAAATTCATTAAATATACAAATCTACAAAGAATTTCTTGGTTCGAACAAGGTATTAATTTATAGCAAAAGTGCCCTTAATAAGTTAATGCTCAAATAGCTGCCAAGACACACTACAAGAACTTGATTATACAGTTCTTATTCAAGATCTCACACTCTATCAGCAATGATTCCTTAGGGTTTTTCGCCATCTTATGATTTCTTGGAACTCAAAGTGAGCATAGATAAATGAATAAACAGACTCAAATTCCATACTTCGCAAACACCAAATCATAAACCAGAATGATAGATCACAATTCCAAAAGCAAGATCTGATAGAAAATTACATAAACATAAACAAATTACAATAAATCAATTAAAAATTAGTGCTAAAGGTGAGAAATGAAATTACTTGGCATATATCGCATGGAGGCAGCTTGTTGGAGAGGCACTGGAGAAGAAGTCTTTGGTGTTTGCTAGCAAGCTTGTTTGCTGCATGAACTTCTATGTCACATTTTTCACAAAGGGCAGCCTCATCAGCACAACAAATCACTGTGGCTGGTGCTTTCTCACACACATCACACTGAATTTTCATCTTCTTGATTGAAAGTTAAATCAGATCAAACCCCCACCTCTCTTTTAGCAGATCCCTTGTTAGTTCACCTTCTCTAGTTTCTTGCAACCTCTTGAGCGGACTCAAACTATAACGAGACAGTGAAACATATGTTTCAAAAAACTACCTGAAATGCTGATCTTTTTTTCTTTTTTTCCCAATAAAGTGCAACCAAGCAAAAAGAAAAAGAAAGAAGATTTGGCCAAGAACACAAACAACAGAAGGAAAGAAGAGGAGAAGAGAAAGATGAGACCTAAGAGAAGTAATATAAGCAAGAATATGTGGAAGATACAGAAAACTAAGTGCTTGGTGCAGAATCCAAGAAGCTGAGTGTTTGCAGATAAGACCTTGATATTTTGTGAGTCAAAACCAAGAAATGTGGAAGAGACAGCAATGCATGGTGGGGCCAAACTCCATGTGTGGCTGTGGTTTTGTAAGCAAACAGCAAGTACTTATGGTCCTTGATTATTTTCAGACTTCTTTAAGAGTTGAAATGGTAGGCGAGGAGGGCAACATGCACACAATTGTCTTCTTGTGTTGCCACTTGACATAGAACATTCATGCATGCCAACTAACTTGATGTTAGATTTTCGAAACCTCAAATTAGTCTCCAAACTGTTCATGAATTCTTGATTGAATCTTTAAACTAAAAAATTTTCAATTGGGTCTTTAAAGTAATAGACATTCCTCAATTTCCCTTCTTTTGTTCATGTCCATTGTTGTTGTTTTTTTTTTTACAGGAAAAAAATATTATTTTGAAGAATGTTTAATACATTTCCTTCATGAAATTATGATGACTCTAGTCAGACATGAAGATTTTCAAACTTATTCAATAGTATTTATATATCCGTGTAAACTCGCACAAAAACATAAGAGGTTTTTCCTTTTTTTGTTCATTCATAATGCAACCGAAGAGAGTTTAATGTTTTTCATCATGGGATTATGATGATTCTTTAACTATGAAATTGAAAGTAAAATATTATTAAGGAGATTCTCCAACCTATTCAACAATTAAAAACTGTTTATATTCGTGTACAAAACATAAGAAATCCTTCTTTTTTGTTCATTTATGTTGGAAACAACACTATTTTGAAGAGAATTTGATGTTTTTCTTCATGAAACTGTGCTGATTTTCAGGCAAAATGACTTGATTAAAAAAATGTCTAATACAAAAACTAAAATTGATAAAACTAATTATTTTAGGATGAAATTGAGATTTTCATACACGAAAGAAGACAATAAAGTCTCCCCCTAAGATTTTATTAATTTCGATGGATCACATTTCACACTCTAGAAGTTTTGCTAAAGTAACAGCTCTGATTCATGAAAATGACTTGTCATTAATCACATGGATGGAGGCGTCTCCGGAAGCGGCTGCGATACCAGTTGAGGAGGTCGCATATACATCAGCCATCCTAGGGTTTCTCAGTTGTCTTTTCCCAACTTTAGTATATGAATCGGAAAAATATCTAACTAATTCATAATTATTGATTGGAATTAATTCAAATAATTATTTTTATTTAAATAATATTCTTTCATATGTTAATTTGATAATAGTGCCACTAAAACTCAGTTAAATAACTAGATTTTTCGGGTCAATGTTCTGTTTAATTTAATTAGAGCTTGTTCGTTGTTATAATATCAACTGCTTTTTATTATTTTTTTAAAAAAAATTCATCAAAATAATATTTTTTTTATTTTTTAAAATTAATTTTTAATATTACCATATTAAAACGTTTTGAAAACACAAAAAAATTATTATTATTTCACTTGACTATATTAAAAAAAATTAAAAAAATTTAATTTTAAAAAAAACACATTTAAAATATAAAAACAAATAAGTTTTAATTCAAGTTATATGTTCATAGTTCTCCAGATTAACTCTTTCATGTGAGACTAGATTTAACAACTACAGAAAGAAAAAAAATTACCCCCAAGTAAAAAAGAAAAAAAATAAGAGCTCTTAAAAAACAAAAAAGAGAGGATAATTACTTGATTTAAAAGCAGCATTATTATTAGATCATATACATAATTATGATTCAGTCATCATTATAGTCACAAGGTGTAGCCAAATCTTGGTGACTGATCCACATGAACTCAGAATTGATCACTGCTTCAACTCTCTCCTCCTTCCAATCCAGGGCGCAAAACATCTTACACTAGAAAGAATCAAACATGGCAACCCCAAAGAGAACCTGCAAACTTTGATGCGAATCCTTCTCTTACAAATCTCTTCACGGATGTCCGAAACAACTCCTCTGACAACCTCGTTGATCTCCTTCACAGACCTCCTCAGCTTGTCCCTGATGCCATTTTCTTCTGAGAAATGGTAGCTGCTTAGAAACGCACGCCTTGCATTGCGATAATTGCTCTCATAACTGTCTTCCCAGGTATCAGAAAACTGGCGGAGAGAATGCTGTCTTCCATGGCCGGACAAGCTGGATGCCACGACTGGACAGACCTCAGTGTTCGTCATGGCCAAAGGCGGTTCAAGAAATCGGACATGGTATTAGTAGTATCATGGGATATTGTAGATTACCATGATGTGTCTATAAATAAACAAATAACCTTGGATTATGCTACTAATTCTTAATCCAAGATGGGTTAGTGGTTGAACCATTGTGGAAATGTTTAAACAAGGTTGTTGGGTTTTGTTGCACCCAAAATCATCAGCCGCAATAACAAATTCGATGATTAACTGTTAATCTTGACATTAATGGTGTAGGGACCTCCAAGTAGTAATCAAAGCATGGCAAATTCTAGAGGACAAATTTGTTAGATTCTAAATGGGTCCTCAAACAAGAATAACTCTCAATTACATCGACATTACACGATCAAACCATGCTCATTGAAACTTATTGGCAGATCCGATTGGGAATTTGTTTTTTTTTTTGAGGAGACCCAATGGAGGATTGGGACAGGATCTTGTTTCAAAAAGATAAAAAGGGAGACGAGATTGTGGCTTCTTTTTGCCTGTTACGAGGAACAATGCACAAACCTTGGTAAATGGCTCCTTTGTATTGGGAATTGTGGTGAGAATATATAAAAATTGAAAGTCGGTTATTGTTTATACTTTATATGAGAAAGAAGTCATGTTAATATATTTTTTTAATTGTGTGGTTAACAGCTCATGGCGTAGCCAGAGAATAGATCTTAAAAAATAATAAAATAAAATTCACAATTATAAAATAATAAAGAATAAAATTAGAAAAAATACAATAAAAAAACAAAACATATAGCAATAAAAAAAATTAAAATTAATATAAAAATAAATCAAAATAAAATGGTAAAGAATGAAATTGAAAAACAAATTTCATTTAGAAAAAGTATAAAAAAAATAAATAGCAATTAAGAGAATGAGAATCAAATTTGACATAAAAATTATATAAATCAAATGATAAGGGATGAAATTAAATAAAAATAATTATCTACAAAAGATAATAAAAAAAATAATAGTTAAATGAATAAAGATCAAATTATATACATAAAACAAAAGGAGACTTTTGTATTTTATCCGGTGGAAGAAAGGGAAAATAAGAAGAAGAAGAAAAATGTTCACTACAAACACAATGTCAGCTCGCCATTAGTAAGATCTCGGTGCACCACTCTTAACACATGTTAATCACCGAGCAAGGACATTATTTCATCGGGCTAGGACATGAAGTTGTTAACCAAACAATTAAAAAAGTATATTAACATGACTTATTTCTCATATAAACAATAATTAATTTTCAATATTTTAGTTTTTGTGTGTATATAGTTGTTAAACTCAACTTAGAGTGGCAGTATTATCTAATAAACTTAGAATTTAAAGTTTGATGTGGGTTGAATTTATTGTTAAATTGAACAAGATATTAACCGGTAAAACTTAATTAACTCGACCAAATTCTTAGTGATTTACTTTACTCAACTAAACTTAATTCAAATTTAACTAGGTCAACATCATGGGAAAAAAATAAAAAAAATTCTTAATTTTTTAAAATAATTGACTTAAATTGACATGGTAATCATTAAATTGATACGATAACCCAGTCATCCATTTTTTTCAATCATTCAATTTTTTAGGGAGTTTTCATTCTCCAGATGAAGTGTTTGATACTTTAATACAAGATATTTTTCAATTGAAAATACATTAATAATATTTTTTTTAATTTTTTAAAGTTTTTATATTAAATTATAAAAATAATTTAAAAACATATAAAAAACACTGATTTAATATTTTTTCAAGTAAAAAATAATTTATAAAACAATTAAAAAAAAATAAAAAAACTCTACTATGGCGAGCACCCTTGCCTGCGAGAGGCCGTCGAGGCCTCAATTTTGGTTTCCTTCTATAGCCAAGTTGAGCCCAAGTGTAGGTTGCCTAGTGGAATTTATACCAAATCTTTTAATAATAAAGTTTACCCTACTAGCTTCATCATAGTGTCTCAGGAGTTGTACTAATAATTATTTTTAAAAATATTTTTTATTTAAAAATATATTAAATAATATTTTTTTATTTTAAAAAATTATTTTTAATATTAATACATCAAAAAAATTTAAAAATATAAAAAATATATTTAAAGCAAAAACAAATAAAAAAAATTAATTTATTTTAAAATACTTTCAAAATGTAAAAATAAACATGCTTATAATTTAATTGTTGAACTTTTTTATATTGATTTTTTTAGCAATATCTTCTAAAAATTCCAACATAAAATAAAAATATATTTTGATATTTTATATATGCATCAAAATGAATTTATTAATCTCCCATTAATAATATAATTATATATGCATCAAAATGAATTTCTTACTAATTACTTAATTAGTTCCTTTATTTTCCATGTGAACAAGATTTAAATTCATATCTTTTAATTATAAACCAATTCTAAATTCTCAGGTTCTTGGTAATAATTGCTACTGCCATGCACGTACCAACCAACAAACACCACATATTTTGATATTTCCCTGTCATATGGTACCAACACCCGCACAAAAGGAAACTTCCTGCTACAATAATTTGAAATTCATTTGATTTGAATTAATTTTTGTAAAATAAATAAAGAATTCTCTCTAGTGTAAAAAGCTAATCAATTAGCTTCTTGATTAGTCTTGATCATGTTTAATTTAATGTTACTTTGTTTAAAAAATATATTTTTTAATTACCAATCTTTTCATATTAGTTTTCTCTTTCCTTTTTCTATTTTTAAAATAAATTAAAAAATAACATGATCAACACTAATCAAGGAACTAATTAATAAGTTTTTAAAATTAGAAGAATTATTTAATTTATTTTATAAAATTACATAGACTAATTTATAATTTTCTTAAGATATTTTCCTTCGAGGAGTTTTTTTCTTGAGTTAAGTTTAACAAAATAACTTGACAGATAACGGTGTGTTTAAGAGTGTGGACGAACTGCACTTCTGAAATTAATTTTTTTAGGGTACTTTTGGATTATTTGATGCACTGATATCAAAAATAAAAAAATATTATTTTAATGTATTTTCAAGCGAAAAACACTTCGAAAAGCAACCTCCACAGTGCAACCCGCTTTTCATCAAAATTTGAATTTTTTTGTTTTAAATTAATTTTTTAGTATTTTTGGATCGTTTTAATTAATTAATATAAAAATAAATTTAAAATAATAAAAAAAATATTATTTTAATACATTTCTAAATAAAAAAATATTTTTAAAAATAACCTCTACCATTATATTAAAGACCCATCTTTTGACAAGCAATCTTTTTATGAACGGAGAAATCTTTAGAAGCATTAGTTGTGTTTTTTTTGTTATGTCATTCAAACACATAGTACAAAAACTACATGTCATTTATCATTACAGATGGTAGCTTTGGGCCTTTGGGAATTTTAAACATCAATGGCAGTTGAGCCATGTCTCAATGCTTTTCAAAAGGGCCCACCATATATAAACTTTCAAATCCAAGTTATCTTTGCAAAATACGGAAGCACCCAAAAGAAAGAACGAAACTACAAAGCTCAAACAACTCAATCAATTTGAAGCAAAAAGGTAACAAATTTATCTCTCTCTAAAATGCCCTTTTTTTCTCTAATCTTTTTGTCAAAAAAATCTAAACCTTTCTTTATTTTATTGTTCTTGGAACTGAAATTTCAAAACTTTAGTACCATTATTGGGATTAGCATATAGTTTATACTTGTACTTTATGAGGGATTCAGTGTGAGAAAAGGGCAGTGTTTGATTGTAAAGGAAATCTAGATTTTTATTCATGTTGGAATGGTTGGATGTGTAAAGTTTAGGTTTTTTGGAGGTTAATTTTGATCCGGGGTTATTCAAATTTGTTAGATTTGTAAAGGGTTTTTGCTTTAGCTGATAAAGTTTGATCTTTGAGGAGAATCCACACTTGTCTGACCTTTGGTGGATTTTTTCGGTTGTGGAAAAGCTTCATTTGGTATTGCATTGTTGAGCACCTTGCGGTTTTAAAGAGAGGAAGTGGAGGGCTTTGTTATAGATGGGGAGACCATTGTTTTATGAGATTGTGGAAAAGCCTGCTACAAGCTGTATAATAGGAATATGTAGTGCTATATGGTTTTATATACAGAAGAGAAATTTTGGGTACTCTCATGTGGGATTAAGTTATGAAAATGCCATCGAAGGGCACCATTGGAGGATAATAACTTCAGCTTTTTCACATATTAGTGTTATTCATCTTGTTTTCAATATGAGTGCGCTTTGGAGTCTAGGGGTTGTGGAACAGTTGGGGCACATTGGCCTTGGTGTGGCTTATTATCTTCACCATACACTTGTGTTGGTTGTTTTATCTGGGGCACTAGTACTGGGGATGTACCATTTATTGATACAAAGATTTAAGATAGAGTATTTTCGGAGTGTGACGGCTGTTGGGTATTCATGTGTTGTATTTGGGTGGATGACAATTCTTTCTGTGAAGCAACCATCCTCAAAGTTGGATCTTTTTGGATTTCTTTCGCTTCCTATCAGTTTTGCTCCTTTCGAGTCATTGATTTTTACATCAATTATTGTTCCACAAGCGAGTTTTCTTGGCCATTTATCAGGAATTGTTGTTGGATATGCTATTGCATGGGGTTTGATACATGGGATGAACAATTACTGGGCAATATCAATGCTTGGATGGATTGTGCTTGTTTTTGTGGTCAGTTTGAAGCGGTCGGGTGCCTATGATTTTGATTTTCTTGAGATTGAATCTGTTACGGATCCTTCACTGCCTTCTGTGCGGTTTCTTGGAAGTGGTAGAACCTTGCAGGAGAGTTCACTGCCAGTTGAAGGTGTTGAAATTGTTTAACCTCCGCCTAAGATCTCATTCCTATTTGTTAACAATGGGCTTTTACTCACTGAATAGTCATCCCCAATACTATTTAATTATCTTCTGTTATGCTGGACCCTTACATTGTGATTTTCCTCATCTTCCTGACCATCAAAAGCTCAAGTTGGCACTCCCATCTGCTGTAGAGTTACTGACTTACAGGTGCATCTTTCTCATTCAATCATTTGTTAGAATGGTGGATGCATGTTGTTGTAGACCAATATAGACATTATCAACCATTGTTGTGCACCCCTGTTCTTTGTTTGTTGTACCGCAGCTTTTCCTCCTTTTGAAATTCTTTGGTCTTCTGATCTCATGATTTTATTTTTGGAGTAGGCTCGATATCATTCAAGAAATGATGAAAAGGAACTTGTTCACATATCCATAGTAATGCAGTGAAGATATTACTGTTCTGTATAACTATCAGCTTACAAACAGAACATGCTTTTCTTTGTTCAACCTTTTGCGATTCAATTGTAGCTCAACTCTCTGCTTGCGTTTCGCAATGTGACCGTTGTTTGACTATGATGCATTAGTTTTTTTTTTTTTTTGATGAATGCTATTCTTATAGTTATCTATTGCATTAAATCAATGGCTAGAGCACAAATGCACAATAGTTGTTTGGATAATGTTTCCTGTTTCATTCTTTCATGGACCACTATACTAGATCTCTACTACATGCAATCAATTATCATATGCAAAGTCACATCCCATTTGGTCTTTGGAGTCACTGATTCTTACTCAGCTATGGCAAAAATTTGCTGGGAATGTGATTATGCTTCAATATAGGAATTGGAGGTAGATAAGCTCGACTTATTCATTCAGGAAGCACTAGGGTTTTGGCAAAAAGAGATAAAACAACGGTTTTGATTGGTAAACAGAACACTTGTCATGGACTCATTTTGCATAGAGAACTTGCCAACCTTTTTTTCTCCTTCTCTACAGTAAAAGGTATAAGATCTTCAGTTCCCTCCCCGAACCTTGAATTCTGATTGTTGAATGGTGATAATATTGCTGCATTTGTCGTGAAGATTTTGTTCAATGGACATAATTGACAACCATTCTTTACTTAATCAGTCATCTTATTTTCTCTCGTGATTTTCCTCGGGTCCAGCCATCTTCCCGTCCTTAATATTATGCACTGCCTGAGGTTAAAAGAACCCAGAGAAGGTAAATTCACCAGTTCACTGTACTGTATCATTCACTCCAGTTCTTTTCTCAGGAAACTTCACCAGTTCAATTTATCTTCTCAGAACCCAAGTGCATAACAGAAATGAAATTGGCAAATTCAACCTAGCTTTTTGTGGAAACAATACTTTTGAACTACAAATGTAACAGAATCAGCTACCAACAAATTTAATATCCTGCAAATAAGTAATATGATTCCTTGGCTGCCCTAACATGCAGTTTACTCATAACTACAACAAATCAAAAGAATTAAATGGCATGGGTAGTAGTCGAGCAGTTGACTGCTGTGAACGTTTGATGCTTGTTACCACTTCAATCATTCTGTGACATTTAGATTATTAAGCTACTCCAAGCCGCATAAACGCTGTCCATGAGGAGTATCTGATTCATCTGCAAATGTTATTATGATCACCAGAGGAGAACAGTTAATTTAACTGGTTAAAAATGGAAAAGTTGATGCCAATGAATAATTCCTGAACCAGCAAGTCAAATAACAATGATAGGAATAGATTATGCACCATAAACTTCCCGCGCTTCTTTTCTATAAAGGCACTGAATGGATTTGCTGCATTTGCATGTTAGGCAAGTATTGTAAGTTTATAAACCTCCAAATGACGGAAACAAATCAGTCCCTTCTGCTGTAGAGTGACAGACTAACGGGTGCAGCTTTCTCTTTCAGTCATTTGTTAGAATGGTGGATGCATGTTATTGTAGACCAATGTGGTTTGAGACATTATCAACCATTGTCGTGGACCCCTGTTCTTTGTTTGTTGTACCGCAGCTTTTCTTCCGCAGCTTTTCTTCCTTTCAGAAATCTTTGGTCTTCTGATCTCATGATTTTATTTTTGGAGTAGGCTCTATGTCATTCAAGAAATGATGAAAAGGAACTTTTTCACATATCCATAGTAATGCAATGAAGATATTTCTGTTCTGTAGAACTATCAAGCTTAAAAACAAGTTCTATCTTTTGCGCTTCATCTGTAGCTCAACTCTCTGCTTGCATGCTGCAATGTGACCATTGTTTGACTATGATGCATAATTTTTTTTTCTTTTTTCTTTTTTGATGAATGCTATGCTTATAGTTAGTTATCTATAGCATTAATCAATTGCTAGAGCACAACTGCACACTGGTTGTTTGGATAATGTTTCCTGTTTCATTCTTTATTTGCATGCAATCAATTATCTTATGCAAAGTCACATTCCATTTGGACTTTGGAGTCACTGATTCATACTTAGCTACGGCAAAAAAATGCTGGGAATGAGATTATGCTTCAATATAGGAATTGGAGGTAGATAAGCTCGACTTTTTAGGAAGCACTAGGGTTTTGCCTAGCTTTTGTTTCGTCTTTCGACAGTAATAGGTATCAGATTCTACAGGTAAAGGGTGTCAGATCATAAGTCCCCTCCCCTAGTCTTGAATTCTCTTTGTTGAACGGTGATAATATTGTTGCATTCGATATTAAGTTTTTATTTAATGAACATAATTGATAACCATTCTTTACTTGAGCAGTCATTATATCTTCTCTCTTGATTTTCCTCGGGTCCAGCCAACTTCCCGTCTTTAATATGGGCTTTCAAATCTGCTGAGGGAACAGTTAGTTCAGCTGATTTTTGGTGCCTGCTAGATTATGCACTGCTTAGGTTAAAAGAAGCCGAAAAAGGTTAAAGTATTACCACAAGAAGCTGTTTTAGAGTCTTTTAGACCAAGCGTTGCCCAACCTCAAACTCAATAATGACCACACTTGTATGTTTCTTTTATCTTCTAGTGCTGTTTGGTGCCTAAAATTGCTTTGATTGGGTTGCCTGAGCCCCACCAACACCAAAGTGATAACAATCAACACAATCCAGATCGGGACATTATATTAAGCCAGATAGAAGGTAAAGTGTGGATCCCAAAAGGCAATAATAGACAGAAGATACCAAAACAGAGATATGTTTTTATCACCAAAAAATGTGGTGTTGATGATAGTTTATGTAGACTGCCAATGATAGCCAAAAAGGATTGATACACAAGGTGCGTCTATAGACCATCCAAATTAGCCCTTCTTTTATCCCTTTATTTTACAGGTGACCGGAGGTCTAGGGTCTTGGCCACTTATACCATAACCATCGGACTCATTAGTCTAAGAAGGGTCAAATTCAGGATGTAGCTCAAGAAACAGCAAGGTACTAACGACTACAGCCAGCGGCAGTGAAAGAGCTTCTTTAATCAAGGCACAATTCCAACTCCTTAAGGCAGATTACATTGTGTAACATCATTCACTCCAGTTCTTTTCTCAGGAAACTTCACCAGTTCAATTTATCTCCTCAGAACCCCAAGTACATAACAGAAATGAAATTGGCAAATTCAACCTAGATTTTTGTGGAAATAATACTTTTGAACTACAAATGTAACAGAATCAACTATCAACAAATTTAATATCCTGTAAATAAATAATATGATTCACTGACTGCCCGAACACAGTCTACTCATAACCACATCAAATCAAAAGAATTAAATGGCACGTCTACTCATAACCACAACAAATCAAAAGAATTAAATGGCACGGCTAGTAATCGAGCAGTTGAATGCAGTGAACATTTGATACTTGTTACCCCTTCAATCATTCTGTGACATCTACATTATTAAGCTACTCCAACAGCTGCTTATACACTGTCCATGAGGAGTATCTGATTCATCTGCAAATATTATTATGATCACCAGAGGAAAACTGTTAATATAATTCGTAACCGTATTGATTGGTTAAGAATTAAGAAGTTGATGACAATATATAATTCCAGAACCAGCAAGTCAAATAACAATGATAGGAATAGATTATGCACCATGACAAGTATGTAACTATCTGGAAGCGAAATCATGTGGAAGAAATCTTATAAAGAACTTGGATGATGAACAAGAGCCTTTTGAACTCTCTCACATAAAGAATATCCTGGAGCTATAATCAATCTTTCAAGTTTTGACTAATTGCACAAGAAGCACAGGTAAGTTGAATGCAATTATTGAGACATTCCAAACATATGGGAACATTGTTAGTTTCTAGAGTTAAGAGGATATAGTAAATCCAGGAAAAGGTCTTGGAAACAGATAATGTCTGACAGACTTTCACCAGGAGGAAAAATCTCCAAAGCAAGAACTATTGGGAAGCATATAAGGAGAAAGTGGTGATTGATGATGTTTGCATACTTAGGCAACACAGATAACTTGACAGGGGAGCATAATTGACACAAGGAAGAAAACTCAACTATTTGTATCTGAAAGAAAAAGGAGGGGATGATAACAGATTTGGAGACAAAGGCACTGAATGGATTTGCATGTTAGGCAAGTAAAGTAGCCTTCCACATGCTGGAAACAAATCATAACAGGCATGCATCTTACGTTAAATATTGCCAATTATCTCATGCCAAAAGACATACTAATGAAGAGGTTGCATACAAAGGGCTTCACTAGGCATGCCTGTTGTCTATATGATCTCCTAAGAGATGGATTTTCTATGAATAAAGCCATTATGACATTATAATAGTCTTCCGGTGACGTAAACAAAAGATAAAGTTGAAAACTTGAAATCTTTTTTTATGAGCTCAGTTTTACATGGCACCAAAACAAACCAAAATTTAAACCTTTACTCACTCTAATGTAAAAATACGAAAGTAATTGCAATTCACAACCCTTACCATTTCTTTGAGTCTTCACAGCCCTCTTTTAGCTCAGAAGTTCCATTAACATGGGCTGTGTCAAAGGTAGAACCATTTTCTTGGGCACCTGGTACGGGATGAAGGAGCTGAGAAAATCCCTGGCCAATTGACTTCCATAAGCGTGTCGGCAATGAAGACTGCAAATTATCAGTGCTTCCAAGAGGTGACGGCTCATATAAGGAAGCACAAGCAGGATTTAAGTCGGAAAATCTCAAGGCACCTAAGAGTTGTTCTGGAAGCTCTGACTCGCTTTGACCCTCAATGACAAAAGCTAGGTCAACAGTCAACATTGAGATGTAACCAAATGCCAAATGAACTATTGCACTTGCAACCATTGAAGATCCAATATCCACATCAACTTCCAAAAAATGTTCATCGAAACAGTACTTGCAGGAAAGGGTACGCCCAATTATGCACACAGCCTGCTCTCCAACTGCCTTTCTTACTATCCAGGGACCTTTGACAATGTTGGCAATCAGTTTAAGCCTTGAGTTTCTAAACCCGTCATCACCTTTCAAGAACTGGTCCATTAAAGATCCCTCTGGAATTGGTTCTGTGCCTACGAAATAAGCCACAGCACTATAGTTTTCCTTACCGGGAACTTGTAGATTAAACGCCCAAACAAAAGGCTTATCACCATTTGGAAAAGCTTCATCAATAACCTTCCTTACACGGCTTTTACGATTCTTTAGAACCTCTGTAATCTTTGTAGAACCTTTGATCCAGTCAAATCCAAGAGGCTTTAAAAGAGATTCACCACCAGGGATTTTAACCTTAGTTGTCACATACTTTGGACCTCTTACCATGAAACATTCTCCAGGTGGAGACGCCCAGCCATTTGAACAATTATATGGATCAAGTAGTGGAACAGCTCCCTCTGATTTTACCCTCTCTATCCATTGATGCTCACTATCACCAGGGATAGCCATATGGTTCTGTTTGGCATAAACATATCAGATAACCAAAAGTGACAAAACAAAAGCAACAATGGGAAACATCAAACATATGCAATCAGTGGCAATATTCTACACAAGCTCTTGCCAGATATGTGTGCTATACACACCCTCACCTCATAAAACAAAAAATATATTGAAATAACTAAAGACTACTTGGTCAACCCATCAAAACATAACCAAATAAAGCGATTGCTAATTTCAGAGTCAAGAATCTTCATATCACATTATCATCAAATTTATTACTGATTTTTTTCTCTAAAAGGATCTTCTTTGAGGTTTTATTAACCTGAACAAGCATTTAATGTTCAAGGACTAATTACTAATCCTAGCTATCAACATGTTTAAGTGATTAGGTTTGGTGCATATAGTTATATTGAGAGAATATCCAGGGAAATTGTTTCCAAATCTACATCTGTTACATGAAAACAAATTCAAACATAAGAACCAGATACACAACACTAGTCACCATAATTAAAACCAGCAAAGAAATCCCATCAAACCAAATTTCACTGTATTTGCAAAAGAAACTGAACTACACTACACCAATTACGACCAAAACAGAAAAAAATTCAACAAATCATCAAAACCAAAACCAAAAGAGCCACCTTTAAACATAACAACCACACAAGTAAGCATGTCATTATCTACCCAAATGTAAATTTAGCAAGAAACCCACGAAGGGTAGCTACAAAACCCTACAAGATTTGTAACAAAAACATAAATCTTTCAGTAACTAAACCCCAGAATCCAGAAAATTAGAAACACCAAAGAAATTAAGTAAAAAAGCGATTAAGACCATAAAGTTCTAACCTTTTTGTAGAGAAGACAAAGGGCAACTCAAAGAATCAATATTTCTTTAAGACCCAAATTAGATAC
>Ga0307510_10003659_pt1 | contig 17954 bp, 20 predicted proteins | sample 12_EM_MG_FD_207224 | JGI IMG/M metagenome (GOLD analysis project Ga0307510, IMG submission 207224) | Populus trichocarpa ectomycorrhiza microbial communities from riparian zone in the Pacific Northwest, United States - 12_EM | ecosystem: Host-associated > Plants > Roots > Unclassified | place...
TAGCGAATGACCTTAGGAGAGAGGGGTGGGTGACCGGGGCTGGGGGCGTGCGGGATAGGCTTGATACTAGCAATTAGTTTGCCTGGGTCATATGGCGGTGGGAAGAACTGTTGGAGGTGTAAGAGATGAGGTGTGCGGATCAAGCAAAGTCTACGAAGAGGCGGTTTGTGAATTTAGTGCTTGGGAAGTACATTGATTTACCAAGGATTACAAGCAAGCGCTGTTCACGTGGCGGAGGTGAGGTTGTGCTGGGGGACATTTGTAAGCTGGTGGGTCTTTGAGGATTTAGAGGGAGAGGATATATTGGGGTATCGGTATGTGTTGAGGATGGGAGTAGGGGATCCAACAATTGTTGATGCATAGGTTGTTCTACTACGCGAGCCACGGTATACCTCTAGTCACTGCTGAGGGTAGACCTGAGGCAACCGTTAAGCCAGTTTAAAAAAGCGTTATGATGGAGTCCGAGCCAAGAAATAGTAACCTCGCAGGAGAGGTCGCTCGTAAGCTACAATTTTGATATTCACAGATCTTTCATATTTCTTTTATTTTTATTTTATTTTTTTATTTTCCCCTTTCTGCCCCAATGGCTGCCTGGGCTAGATCCCGTGAACTGCACCGGCTGTCTCGTTTGCCCTCGCAGGTAAATAATGCAGGTCTCTTTTGCACTTGTGAGGTGTTTCGCTCATCATTTGTCAGCTACAATGCCATAGATCTACCATTGACGCCCCCTGCACGTGGTTTCCATACCCATCCCAGTTGATGGGTAAGAGTATATTGTAGTCACCCGCAAGCGAAAATTACCTGTAACCCACCTGCAGCGGAAGCAATTGCCCTCACGTCATTTATCCACTCTATGATCTGGCGAGATGTGGTAGGAGGTTGCCAGTGCTTGGCACAGCAACCCCAATAGAGAGGCGGAAGTTGGCAGTGAGGCTCCCGATCTCGTGCGCAGGTTGGCCTTGTGGGCAGCGAGGGTTGTAAGATTGGCCCAGACACTGGTAGCGGGGATACTCGATATTAGAATTCCCAACTCTAAAAATAGGGGCTGTTAAAGGGAACTGAACAATATAGAGCGGGGCTAAAGGATCAAGTGGTGAGAGTGAGATGGCAGTGGTCAAGCACAACTGAGCGTGAGGGAATGATATGTTGAGCGTTTGGTAGGGATAATAGGCAAAGCAGGGGAAGAGATATGTGTATATCTTAAGCACCTAACATCACTGGAAACCAAAAGAAGCCCCACGGGGCCGGAATGCAAAGAAGCATTCCGGTAGCGACATGAGCCCGGCGGAACTCTAGGAAAGCAAACGAGCGGTCCGCTGTCCCCCCCACCCTACAACTATGGAGAAGGCCAATCCCCAAACCGAACGCCCTGTATCCAACGGCATAGCACGAAACAACAAACGAAAAATCACACCCAAGCCGGATGCCCAATTACAGCCTGTTGTGCGATATAAGGAAAACATATATCACCACTATCCTATCCGGACCGGCAATGGATGCAAAACTACCTAAGCCCGCACGCCCGGTAATAACATCCCCTCATATTTGTATCTCTCAAATAAGATGTGGTGATTCCGTAAGCAGCGTCAACCCCGTATGATAATATAATTAACTAGGGGGGAAACCCGTGCTCCCCCTGCTTCTCCTATGTTCCTACGAGAGATTTCTCATCTCACCGACATTTATCCGTTGATATCAGGGGAAAAAAATAAGACAAGGATGGTTGAACTAGTCTCTTCTGATGTGCCCTTAGGTTGATTCTAAGAATCTGCCGTATACTTCCCTCCAATATGGAAATCGATCCCTCATCATTACCAGATCCCGCATCCTTATGAACCTCTTTAGTGGCAGAATCCATTTTAACTTATCCTAGTGTACGAACCCCCGCTCAAGCTAGCTTTTGACCAGTAAGGTCTCACTACTCCTTGCTTTCTGCACCATATCAATTTCTTTGTGCTGATGTCATTAGGATCGCCGGCCCTTATAAAAGAGTTTTTGGGAGGGGACAACTCAATTATCCCGAATCATGATAGGAAATTTTGGGCGCCAGTAGCCATCTAACCTCCACCATTTAATGGGATGCAGACTCGTGCTTTCAAGAGGTTCCTGAAGGTGGGGAGAATGTTTTTGAAGGCTGTGTGGTATAGTGCGGTAGCTTATGGATAAACTTGGGAATGACTTACTAGCAGCTTAACTTAAGCAATATACCCTATCTTCTGAACACGCACGCATCGAGGCTATGGGCATCATCTAGAAGAATCGATTCCACCGGAAAAGAGAATGGTTTGTCTGCAGGCAGCGAAATTGGCCGAGTATGGGAGATCGTTATATTCAAGGGATGTAGCTTGCTCTCCCAACCGGCACCCCCCTGCGAAAATCCTTTGGAATCAGGTGGTGCCAGAATAGAATGGAAAGGGGGGAGGGCTCTTCCCTGATCTATATAACACTACCACAGTGCCCCTGTTTCCTGAACCCCGAGGATCTAACATACTCCGACCCTACCTTTATGTTCCCACTGACTCCCCGCCATCATAAAAAGTCACTCATATTTTCTTTCCCTTTTGCTGGAGGTCGCACAGAAGAGGCAGGAGTCAAAGTAATGGAACCGATTGATAAAAGAAAGAGAGAGGTTCTATCTTGCTTGCGCGTCTATAGACGCACCTGAGACTTCCATACTTACAGTATAGCAATCCATGGTATGAATATACTGTACATCAATATGACTTATCTAATGCGGTAGTACCCGTAGAAGTCTGCCTATAATTCTGGAACAAAAAGCGGGGGGAACGCACCAGAGTTGCGGCGGTGCAATCTCAAGATAAATGGCAGGGCACACTGGTTCCAGAGACAGTGATTTCATAACACAAATAAATAAAAGACCCCGCTCTTTAGAATTCTCCAACGTGTCGTGAGAGGTTCTGGAGCTCCCCACTGTCCAACCCTGGTGGTGTAAGACACAGTGATGGAAAGAAAGGGGAATCTTCTTCGATCTGCTGGCAGATTCAAATTCCGGAAATTTGTAAGAAGGGAGCTCTCGGACCTCTCTACTACTTCTCATCACCCTCCCTCACTGGGGTAGTTTTCCTCCACCAACAGTCACTCAATTTTTATTTCCTCTTCAATACCAGTAGAGTAGAGGCCGTTTAGTGACCAGACAGAGGCCAAACCACACCAAAATATAGCAGGTTTTTGAGCCATTATATTTCGACAGATATCCTGAAACTCAGCTTTGGAAACCTGGAGAAAGTTTGGCATGTCTGAAGTATAGTATATATCTTTCAAGTTTTCATCTGGAGGTTGTAGAGAGCTGTGGGCACATGAACTGGGTACAGGTGTTGCAATGTACTATACCTTTCCCATGCAAAAACCCTAGCCTTGATAGGTACCTTGACGGAGATGGCATTCCACTCCTCACTACTCCAGGATAATTCAAGGGAAAAATCCCAAACTTTTTTATGTGGGTTCTATTATAGCAAAATACTTTTAATTATTATTTTCATGCTGTTTCCGCCTATGGTAGTTGGATAATGATAGCTCGAAAACCTCCGATTTTGGTGCGTTTTTGCCTCGGTTTGGTTATCAAACGGCACCAATTGTCTTCCAGAAAGCAGCACCGACCCAATCTTTTCTATTTTTCTCTTTTCCTCCAATGTGGACATACCTCTACCGGTAATCAGCCGGGGAGCCTACAAGGATGTCTTACTTTGTCTTTCTTTTTTTGGACGTGTCCGAGAAGTCCCTACCCCCTCAAACCCCCCAGACTCGTTATCCTCAAGATCCCTTCCACGTGAGATGCCTCTTCGCGATTCTCGTTTTGTGCCGAACTGGAAGGCTGCCCGGTATTCCCCATGCACCGGGATAACTCACCACTCCCTGAATGTCGGGCAATCTCTCCCGCCCATCGTCAGGATAAAATACATTGCAGGGCATTTCCCATTCTTGATTCCCACAAATTCCTTGGAAATGACGACCTGAGTGAGACAAGCTCATGCAAATTAATGTCTTCCCTTTCATGGTTGAGAAAAAATTCCACAAAAAAGATCAAAAGAGTTCAGCATCCGGGATTCCCACATGGTCACCCACTGTAGTACTAACCGGACGATACGATGCTTGTTTACCGCAGAGCGGACGGGATGCGAAATTTTCATCGTTCTATGGCCGAACACACTAAGTCAGGTACTAATGAACTCTTGGACCGCAACAGCAAAGCAACCATGGTTGAGTCCTCAGTTTCTATCTACACATCCGCTGGGCAATATATCCTCCTCTGGCAGTACCAGTATTTAGTTCGTTGGAATGCGTTGGGGCATTGGAGGGAGCTTAGTTCCCTTCCGACCCAACCCCTCCTGTGATACCGTGGTGCACCCGAGGGCAATCCAGTGTTCTCGGTTTATTTGTCGCATTGGTTACCGGTTGACTACAGCCTGGATGGGGTAGTGTTGTGCTGGGTGGGCCCGGTTTCCGTGCTCTGATACCTCATCCAGTCCTTATCCCGGGGATGGACCATAACTTCTAAAACCCTGGGGGAGAAATAGAAGTCACTAGAAATGAGCTCATACAACGAAGGGGTGAAACAAGAAATTTCTGATGCCGGAAGTGGATTAAAGCACTTGCACAGCGATACCTACCTTACACTCCCGATTGGTATCAAGGGAAGGCTTTGCCCGGAAGGTCTTGCAGGTTACTAGCCATCTGGTCTAGCCTGAAGTTGTACCAGGTGGATATTTGGGCAGAGTCGTGGGCCATTACCTGGCCGGGTCATAGTCTGGCAGAGGACGTGAGTGATCGTCCGACTCGAGGTCGTTCTAAAAGTTCCCTTTTCAACACCTGATGCTGTAGCAGAGAGGGAGCTGCAGGGGAATTACATATTTTGTAGGCCTAGTGTGCTTTTAGTAAATCGGAATTGCGCTTAACTACGGTTACGACACCCTTAGAAAGGGTTATAAGCACAACGCTAAAAAGCCATATGATTAACTTAGGACAGTAGGGGTTTGTCTAAATAACTCGGGCTTGCTGGTAGGGCTGTCGGGCTCTGGCGGCCCGCTTGGAGTCAGGGGAAACCCTGAAACCCCACTTGGCTAGAGTACTACTACTACTACTACTACTACTACTACTACTACTACTCAATAGGTGGAGTGCGCACGACGGGGCAAAGAGATTCCCAAGCACTGATGAGCTGAGTCCTAGGCGTCAAGAAGCCACACCTGATATTGCAATACGGTACCGACCCCGGTTGGTATTGGCCTCCTTGTGTCTAAGGCTGCAGTTACTCATGAGCAATCGCAGTGGGCTCCTTGCGTGGAGCACCAGAGAAAACGCACCAAAGATTAGTGTCTCTCTTCCCCGGGGATGACCTCTGGAAGCCGTGATCCTCCTCTAATATTTTTGTTCAAGCTAGTCACCAACACCTCTGCCCAAGAGCATTATCTCCTGAAGGAAACAATAGAGTCATGACCCAATACGGAACTCTATACAATAGAGGGATCTTTATACCACTCAAGATGGCAGATAGAGGTAATTCTTAAGCCAGCTACTCTATCCTGTCCATATAGCTGATACCGCTAATTTTCCACTTGAATGATCGGGCGCGAGGGGGAGAATACACTCGGCCGTCCACATTAATGGGCTCCATCTCCCCTCGAGGGGATATAACGACGCTTCCCACAACATTTCTTTAAAAGTCACCTCCTGGAGTGCTAGTCGTTGAAGATGTCCTTCGGCGACCACTTGGTGGAATATCCCCGATGCAAAGGTTCTGGTATATAAAGTCCGGCACCCAAACCATACCAGCTAGAATAATTGGCCTGTGATACCTGTGCTCGCCCTGGACTAATATTATGAGGGAATGGAGGGGCAAGAACGGCACAGATATTCTGGTGAGCTGTGATGATGCTCTATCTATGCCTAACGACCCTTCGGGTACTCCCGCCCCCATGATGCCGATCCGGCTAGAATCAACCGCCCTACCCCATAAGTGGAACGAACCTTTGGTGGAGGCTAGCTCGTGCTGTTCAATTTCTTATAAAACCGCTTGGCTAACGGGAGGTCGCTGAGTGGCCTGGAAGGTAGCTCCATATCTGCCGTCTGCGAGTGAGGAGTGAGGAAACGAGTCTCAGACACTCTGGAATCTTCCGGAAAGGACTGTTGGATGGAATTTGTTACCCAGCTTCCCATGCGCACCTGGAGCGGTGTGTGCCTGCGGCCGCCGTCCATTCTCACGATAGAGGTGGTGCTGGTAGCCAATTATGTCCTTCCCGCCGGGTCAGTGCCATGTGGCTTTTTTGAGGTCATTTCCAGGACTCACTGCAGCTTCCCTGGCTGCTTGCAACCGCAGATCCAGAGATGAGCCAACGCTTGATCCAGAACGCTTTCCTAGACTGCTTGTTAAACTCCGGTTCGCACAACATCAATCTGTAATTTTTGCAAAAGCAAGACTTTATTCGAGGGATGGATACCCAGCTTGGTAGACTAATTATCGCCTCAATGATGACCCTCTCATAGAGGGCACCCCTTCTTTATAGTATTGGTGCATAGCTAGCTACGTAGGTGTATAAATAATTTAGGATATTGCCAAATCGGTTGGGCTCACTGCTAGGCTGTTGTGTATACCCTTTAAACTCATCCTGGTCGAGCTTTTCATCTGGATTTTGAGCTAGGATGACTTAAGAGAATTCCTACCATGATATCACAAAGGTAATATCTCACCCTACCATACAGACCTCTCCCAAGGGGGAAAGAAGCTCTTGGGAATTTGGAAGGGAAGCCGTGTCCGCGAACCCTAAGTGTGAGATCGCGCGAGCGTCTTTCCAACTGGGTAGTTAAACCCGGACTTGGTAGTTCAGACATTGGAGGCCGTTAAGGTCATGTTCGAGTAAAGCCTGCGATTTACTCGGAGCCTGAGACTAGCTTCCAGAGCTTAGAAAGCCTCACAATTAATTATATTGCTCCAATTTCACTCCTTTCCCCCAAGTCTTCGGACCCTTAACCACTCTGTCAATGAAATATTCTATCGTTCCTAGCACCTCACGCGCCAACTGCTACCCTTGCGTGGGAGAACCCAGTCGAGCCAGTTACCCATGACCGACACCTCCTCCGAAGTGATAGAGCACATTCTCCCCACGAAGAAAGAAGCCCGGGGCCCCTGGAGCGCAAAGGATACTTAACTAACAGCGCATGGGAAAGATACAACTACGATAAAGCATATGGAGAAGACGTCATCATTCAACTGGGCCGTGGTGATAACCCTAGCCATCAATGCTTCAATCCTGACCCCGCTGAGAATTTGAGCCACCAGGACTTGGTGAATGCCGGAAACGATTCTACACACGAGGTAATAGCACTCCATTCCCGGTTTATGCCGACACACCTGGGCCAACGCCCTCTGTGACTAGTTCGGACGCTCAATTGGTGGAATTACTCTCGAAGGCAAGGGACTTGCCATTGTTGGTCAGGCAGACAGACTATGCAGTCTTCGCCAATGTTGCAGGGGGAAGTTTGTGGAATTAGCTTCCCTTCCTTGGGAAACCCGAGGGACCCCCCGTCATCCCGGCCACATTCAACAGGGTATACCAAGTCGGTGGTGATGAGAGATCAAAGCGTGCTCGGATCTTTGATCTGAGGAAGCTATAATCGCCGCCCACCATTGCTGTGAAAGCCCACAGCTACCGACAATGCACACACCTAGAAACCTGATATGCACCATACCGGTAGATGGAATCCACTTTCGAGGGCAACTAAGGCTTTCCGTACTGCAACAATCCCGGTAGACCCCTAACGATACCGTACTTGTGCTTCTGGATCAACCCCCACAGATGTTTCTGATTCCTCAAAGCCAAAGAGGACCCCTGGCGACGGATACGTTCAGAGTAGGATTAGCTCATTGCCACTTTGCACCTATATTCGCCCACAAGATTATAGTGCATAACGCTTAATCTACCGGTGCCCCCACACTAGATACATCTGCAAGGGGATTCCCCAAGGCTAGTGCGGGGCCAGCTCGACCACCTGCACCACCACCACGAACAAGACCGCCACCGAACTCATTTCCAAAATCTCGCATGAAGACGCCAGCTACACTCACCAAGAATGGGCCCTTGGCGGGAAGGACCATCGCTTCCTCCCCCCGGACTATAATACGAGTGCAATGGAGTGAGGAGAATCTGCATAGTATCTGACCAGCATGTAATCACGTGCATACGATATCAACCTGCACCCGTTTTCCCAAAGATCGAGCGCTCCAACCGCCATGAATCCAGGGACATTCCCAACTTCGAAAAGCGCATCCAATCTGAAAAATCTACAAGCCCGAGGACATCTCAACCGAACACAGTCAGTACGTCGACAAGGGATATGCCTGCCGGTCCAGCTGCGGCTCCCACCCCCCATCTTCGGCACGATCAGCATCCCCCAGGGCCCCATTTGTTCCGGTGTTCAGGAAGTCGCCTGCTTTGATGTCTTCCCTGGCCATGACTCTCCAAACGTTAGCTTTTTCGGAACCTGAGGCACCCGGAGCCCAAACACATCATTATCAACACGACTGGCCACGGCGTGTTCGGCGTGAGGAGGAATAAGGAGGCAGAAGTATGGGTTTCGGGTCGAGTCTTAAAGGCTCCGATGGGCATCTTGCAAACTCACGACGAGTGAGTGTGAATGATCCTGTATTCCTCTGTTAGGCGCGGAGTGAGTTTGACTCGATGCTTCCCGGTAACGCTCACAGAGTGGCAACAATACAATACAATTAACCAACTAGCAAGGGCCACACGGTAGACCAGTCTTCCGAAAACACCACATTCACGGTACAGTACTTGTATAACTTAATACCGTGCCGGCAGCTTATCGTACTCCATTGCAAGTTCCCGAATTCCGATGCGCTAGCGCATGTATCGTATGAAGGCCCGCCCCGCCGGCAATCCCCCACATGGGCCGAGGGTGATCCCGGGAATTGTCCGCTAACCCACCAGCTTCCAATCTTTAGCCGATTTCTATGCTAGATGTAGGTGGATACCGTAGTCGTATGGGTCTCCCGTGTTTTGTATAGTAGCTAAGGAGAGCACCGTACCGGTGGGGTACGATACCAGTATCTGGGGCCGTATGATAAACAAGTGCAAAAGCACGAATTAAACCATCCCCTGTCAATGTTGGAAATACCCCACCCCATTTCTCACACTTGTGCTACCGCTACCACCAGGATGGTCTGTTGGATCAAATCCAACGCGATATCGTGCCCGGTCGCTGCCCTGGAACCTCATCACGGCACGCACAAACCTCCTTCGGCTAGCCAATCAACAAGGCCCAAACGCGGTCATGTCTCACAGACATGAGTGGAGGAACGAACTGTCTGACATACCGGTACTCGTATAACGCTTGAGGCACATGATCACCACCAACACAAGAACCAGGGTTTGAATTTGTGAGGAGGCAAAAAGAGCTTAGTTTTATCGATTTACAATGCAAATGCTAAGAAGGTTGATTTATATATCCTTGAACTCCCTCCCGTCCCGTTTCCGATTCCATTTCCCGTTTCCCAATGCCCATCCGGATCCCATGACTCTTCCCCACCATTTATGCCATTACCGTTTCCCCACCCTATGAAAAATGTGCCCCGACGAATGAAAGAAAGACAAATGAAAAAGGCGAATAAAATCAGCACCCGAAGCCGCCATAACCCAACCCCCATACGGCTTCCTTTCCTTGAGCCTCTGCGACGACATCAGCCAAACAACAACTCTCGACTTCGTCAGCATTAAATCCCCAGAATTCACGAATCCCCTTTCCAAATCGCTCGGTTGCCTCCTCGATCTCCTCGGCCTCGATCGCCGCAAAACAGAACCTGAAGAACTCAGTACTGCTGCCCTCCTGGATCCCTTTGTTCGCTCCAAACATCCAGCCGGGACATGGGAGACAGTTGTGTTCCTCGGCAATATACTTCCACAGTTGACCCATCATTGCTCGCTTAGTGTGGCCGCGGGCGATGTATGCGGTGTACGCCGGGTGGGAAGCAATGTGGATATGAACCCATACAAACATTCCGCCCATAGGCTCGTCGAAAGAATACATCCTGACTTTGTCCACGATCATGGAATCATCGTCTTGGCTCTCGAGCATAACGGTGCTCTCCCGGTATGTATCCAAGACATGGCACATCGCTTTCATGCGAGCCTCATATGCGGCTCGAAGCCCCTCCAGCCAGCCGACCCAGCCGTCCATACCCCAGATATTGCGCAACAACTGAACTACCATCGCCTGAGCAAATCCAGAGGGACCCTGGGTGGAACTCTCAGTGATTCTAGTCAGGCGCTCGATGAACGCTGGTTGTGCCGTGATCCATCCCAAACGGCAGCCGGGCGCGATTGTCTTTGAGAAGGTATCAAGACGGATGACGCGCCCGGAGGTGTCGATGGTCAAGTAGGATGGGGTCAGAGCTTCGAGGAATGGATATCTCTTCTTAGTAGAGTTGTTTGGCAGGGGTTGGGCGCCCTTGGGATGCGAGGACTCGGTAAACTGAAGATACCAGTACGGGTCATCTTCGACAATGATCACATCATATCTCTCACACAAATGGTAGAGTTCCTTTCTGCGCTGCAAAGAGAGTGTGCCGCCGGTGGGATTCTGTCCGATTCTATACAAGGGTTAAGGTCAGCTACGGCAACACCTAGGGTTCTGGGAAGAGAAACTAACGTGACAGTATACATGAAGCGAGGTCTTCTACCAAATCTTCTATGATCCCAGTTTTCAAGCACATCTCTAAGACCTCCTTTCCCTTCAGCTAGCATTCCCTCAGCGTCCACCCTAACCGGTGCCATGCTTACACCATAGGGATCAGCTGTTTGGATAGCGTTCGGATATGTGTACTCCTCCACGAGCATATTATCACCCCTTTCGGCAATCATTTGCATCACCTTACCAAGAGCGTCTGTGTTACCACATGTTAAGAGTATCTCCGGATTCTCATATGGGATCCTTCCGCCATGCAAATAGTTAATCGAAAAGTCTTTGATGAATTCAGCTAATGGGCCGAAGCCGGAAGCTTGGCCATATTGCAATGTTGTGGCAACATCAATGCTGGCTCCCTGTGGGCTTCCGGGCCTGAATTTCGGAACAATTAGATGTGAGGAGGTTGTACTGGGGGTCTTTGAAGTCTTTCTTGGCTTGGGAATGGCAGCCGGCGATTGTGGTGATGACGGCGATGGCGATGATCTGAAGTAGGAAAACAAGGAGGATGACTTTGTAGGAGGAGGAGGAGAAGGCCGAGGGGTGGGGAGTACGGGAACCGGTTTTTTAAGTTGTTCGATAAGGCTTGTGGAGAAACGACTTGCAGTCGAGACAGCGGATTCTAGTGTATCGTAGGGAAAGTATCCCGGGTAGGGAAGGCCTGTGCCGGTTGCAATTAGCAAACCAGAGAGACAATCATTTTTATTCGCAAACAATAGACGAAGCTCAACGTACCACCGGCCAAGTTCATCATATCCGGGACTTGGAAATATTTATACAAGGTCTTGATTGCACTTGCAGTTCGCTCGCGAGTGACGCGATTAAAATGGTGAGACAGATCCGACGGCCCTGTACGCTCACAATTGGACTCTAGCCGACCGGAAATAGGAACGGGAGGAGTGGCCATGGCGGGGAGTCGGAGGTGAGCCATCTCGGGGGGGGTATGGGGATGTAACAGCGAAAACGAGGTATGGAATGGGAGAGGTGATGATGGTGGAAAAGAGGAAGAGGGAAGGAAGCCGACTATGGGGAATAAAATAGAACTGGCCGGCTTGCCTGGCGATGCACGGCTGTATGTATTGCCTGGCAAACAACCTCTTGAGCGGGTTTTTTTTGATTAATTGATTGATTAATTAATTAATTGAAAATCGCTAACGTCGGTTGATTCGATGAGGAAGCTGAGAATATGGTACCTTATCACACCGCCCGTTTTGGTCACACCATAGTCTAAGTTAACCTGCGATTCGATTACAATAACCTAACCTGGATCCACGGAACACAAAAGGATGACTATGGTGTTTTCTGTATCACCTATCATACCGGGACTGAATCGATGGCTTTTATCTATCAACCAATGCACTTTCCGCTTCCATTATGATAAGTTACTTTACTGGGGAGCACTCCATTACACCGACCCCGTTCGGGGGTGGGGGAGAGAAATAGCCCCGATGTGACAGATTCTCAACCCTTTCTATGCTAACTGTGCATCTTTCCTAGTCTAGATTTGCTGTCGCTGCGAGAACTGCACTACAGTATGCGCACTCCACTCACGATAGCCGCTTGGGCGTGGCTCGCATGTCCTACCTGCTGGAACTCGGAGTGGGTCCCAGAGAGAGAAGTGAAAGTGTGCCGCCTTCCTGGCTCGTGGAATTTGTAACCTAGTGTAAGCCAATAACCCACCCCAGCTTCTTGCACCTGAGTGTCTTGGGTGTGCATTGCAGCTACTTGGTAACGGAGTTCCTCGGACACCCCATAATAGAAAGAGACGAGGGAGACCGCAGGGGACTGATCGCATGAAGCGGCAGCCGTTATTGGATGCTTTGGCTTCGTATCGGCAATCAAGAGACAGCAAATATTTATATTCATAACGCAACTCTGAATAATGTGCATCCATGTGACAAAAAAAGAAAAAACAGCGTTTTATGCCTTATTCTGTACAAGTAAATTAGGGGCCTGCCACTCGCTGCTTCCGGGGATTGAGGTACTGTACCGTTCGTCCTACGTTGCATCGCGTTTGAGGCGGTTGTCCAGCGCTTAGAAAAAGGAGCTAGCTGCAACGTGCCGTGCTCGAGCAGCTCTACTGTACCAGTAGTAAGTTGTCGTTTACTCCTCACTCCCGCTCATGAAGGGATGCCCATCAGTGTCGTTACGGCGGATGAGGGTTTGCCAGTTTTTCTTTCGAACTGGCCCCCAAAGGGTTGAAGCACTACTGTATGTCGTTCGGAGTTACAGCCGCCCACTAGTCCTGTCCGCTGTGCTGGCATCCACCGAACTACTGTATCGTCAGCCCTGATTGGAATCCCCACTCAAAACCAGCATGAAGCTATCCGAGAAGTGGGAAAGGAGGTTTGAACCTTGACGGTATTGGTTACGCCCGCAAAACATAGGCTTGTTCGCATACGGTGCGGAGGTGAAGCTATTCCCCAAATGCCTCCTTTCGCCCTATCAGCGTAGTGGGTAGTCGGCGGTTCCGACGTTGTCTCACCGGTCTGACTTCTCTTGGTGCGTCCTAAGTCTTATTAGGGAGGGACATTCACTTCCCACCTAACGTGCGCACGAATCATCACTCGAGAATTGTTGCCAGGACCCACACGCATTGCATTGGTGAGAATTAGAGACTCTGACCGCACATTGTGCACATTGTGGGGACAGGTCCTGGGAATAATTGATGACGTAGCCTTATTGGCTCGCTTGAAGACTCGTCGTTGGGGCAACTTCGATCCGCCCGTGGTGCGCGGGGCGATGGGGACTCGACCACACAGCTTGCGTAAATTTTGCCCGTTTGTCGGGAACGCACGAAGTGTCGAAATCCTGAGGCTGAACTGATGAGCAAGAGATTACCCCTGCCGTTTTCAAGGGGAGGGAATCGGCATGGAAGAGGTCGAGAATGCAATTCCTCACATTATATTCGTAATGGAATTGATATCATGGAGATTTTCCAGAAAAGAGGTCAGACCCTCAGACACCCTGGAGACGGACATCCCAAGCGGAAAGGCTGCAGTGGGGGTACCGGTATCCTTTTGATTGGGAAGCTCCAAATGCGGGGTAACGAAGAAGTTTTACAGAAGAGGATACTGGTACCGCGAAAGAAAAGAAAAGTCAATACCGAATATCGGGCGATCGGGAATCAAGTGGTGGGGTGGTAGGAATGGAATAGTCCGGAATGTAATCGCACCCCCCCAGCGACCCAACCCAGCCGGGAGGGCCGATTTCCGATGTCTATCACTATTGTTCCTGCCCCCACGTTCTCTGACCCCTATGTTAAGAAGTCAAAAGTGTGTGCAGAGTAATACATAAGCTCCTTTGAGTAGAGTGTGCCCAATCCTTAGGCGTATGGTTCGTGAGGACTAAAACGCACAAGGCTGAGATGAAAATTTTACCTGGCTGAGCAGATTTTTCCGCCAAAACACTTCGCAATAGGTATAATAAAATGGGGGGGGGGGGGGGCGGTTGTTAAGTGGATCGATTCTGGTACAGGACTGGGGCTCATCCACCGCACCCACTCGAAGTTATGGCATAAAGGTCCAAAGTCTCATACTAACAAAAGAAAAACATTCTAACCCTGTCCAATATCCTCCAATTCTACAGTCCTAGGGTAGAATTTCAATTTCTTTGTTGTCCCAGTCTCAGCAGTGTGAGAAGGTTTATGGAGCAACTCTAGTTTTGTCTCTAAATGAGAAACCATTGTAGGTTTAGGAAAGAACAGTCTGGGCAGTCTTCTATAGGGAAAACCTCTTACACTTAAGTAGCCCCCAGTTTTGGCCAAAGGTAATTCAGCTTCCCGGTACAGGTAGTGGTTTGAACTTTGAAGAAAGTATTAAGGCAAGTATTTTTCCTCAGTAGAAGGGTCTAGGATTTGCTCATGGTACTGTGCAGTGCAGGGATCAGAGTTGATTTGGACGGAGTTCTGGTACACTGCAACCGGAGCATCTCGAGAGAAAAAATATGCTTTATGGGCCGGAACACCTTGAGAAAAACCCCTTCAATGGGGAGGCTGCGACCCTCAAGTCGTAAATGTTCAACCTACAATACCTCCATCATGAACTATTATTCGCACCCGGTGGAAATCATCAACATTAGGACTAAGAAATACAAAAGCAAGTCCAACCCCGCCCCCACAGCACCATTACGGCCTCGTTAACACTACAGCATCCTCGTATAACTAACCATAATAGCCTTATCCTCCAGTTCATTTAACCTCACTAAACTCTGCCAGGTGACTGAATAGCTCAAATTCCATCCTTTCAGCAGCCTTCGGACCACTCTTATTTTCGCCAACCGTATCCGAGCCAGGAGGGAAATCACATTCAAAGGCTGCCCCCCCACCCCTTCATGTTCGCGAGCACACCTGTCTGAAGTGCCATCGTAGGAGTTGATCGACTAGTCGCTTAGGATCCTCGACAAATTCCGCATCGAGATGGGTACCAGCAATGCCCTTACCATCAGGTCCAAGGCAGACGATCTGAACGCTAAGAAAGAAAGAAAAATACTAGCTATACATACATCTGGGTTGATAGATACAGCGCAGTTATCAGAGAGAAAATGTATGGAGCTCGTAAGCAATATTCCATTCTGAACCGAGTTGATGGATCCCCAAAACTCTGTTGGTATGACAGTACATAACCCAGCGACCATAATCATGCTTAGTCCAGTGCCCTTCGTTTTGAGTGTTGTAGGGTACGGGTAACCACCCCAGTTGTGTTGTGGAGAGCGTATGACGGCGTTGAGGGTAAACCAATGGTTGAGCATACATAATTATGATATATGTTTGCTAGTCCTACCGTATTTAGTAAGTAAGCAGGTGCGGACCTAAGAATGAATAAGGAAGTATGATACAGCGCCTAAGTTTTGTAGGTTCCACAGGTGGGGTTTGCTACCCTTAGATTACCCCCTGTGGAACATACAAGTACAAAACTTAGGAACCATACCTGCGTAAGATCCTTCTCTCACCTCCACCACGCCCACCCCATCCAACACTTTGTACAACAGTGGAAAAACAGGAGCAGCCTCGAAACCCCACCAGCTCCCATGTATAGCGTCGAGGGCACGTTCTCCATTTATAATACAAGGACGATCTCGCCCACGTACTCGGGTACAGCATCACGGAAGTGTCCGGTGCGAGTTTCAGTAGCCATTGGGGTTGTACAGACCGGCAGGGGTTTATTACTGACTTCAAGGGAACCGGTGGTAACGATGAAGCACTCCCCTGCTCGGAGAGGATGGTTATCCCCCGGAAGAATCAGCCACTTCCCTCACGCAGGATGTAATCCTCGGTGAATAAAAAGACGACCTCCACCATTGAGTAGAAATTGGCGTTTGTCATACCATTGGTGAGGACAAGGCCACCGAGAATCGTGTCAGGGTACAATGCATCGTAGATGTGGAAGTTGCGTTCGAGTGCACGATCGGACGTGACGATTACGGCTTGTTGTTTTAGGTAGCGGGACCGGTCTAAGGGCTCGTTTACCTATAGACGGCTGTCTAGCACTTCGAGACGGTGTCGACCGTTAAGGGGGGCTAGACGGTTGGAGTGGTACGGGCAGGTAGATGGTGTTTGCCTACCGTGGCGAACGGCGTGCCGGTAGTGTCCGGTGGGATTTTCAAACACACCTCCGTGGTAACGTCACGTTTTGACCGTCTACTCGAGTAGTGACAAGAATTTAGAACTGTAGAACATTAGGTAAACGGGCCCTAAATCCCTATGTGGGTGCTGTGAGGGCACCAGGTGTTATAGCCATTGAAAGAGCCTTCTTGTGGCAGGGGCCGGAGGTCTGTAAATAAGGAAAACGAAATAAGGGATTCAAGGAGAGTGAAAGTAGAATGCAAGGTCGGACACTTGAATATTGCCTGGCACAGGCAGTCTTGAAGATGAGCACGAGAAAATTCGATTATTCCCCCGTTGTGTAACTGTCACTTATGGGGCCGACCTGTTGAGGCTCTTCGGTTGCTGCCTGTTCCCGTGGGACACCCAAAGATGTGCGAGAAAAAGCAGTCATTTGTTGGCAAAGTTTACCAGCCAAATACAAGGTCTGGCAAGAAGTTATGGAACAGTTAGTTAAGGTTATCCAGCCAGATATATCCCTGTCGGTTCCGGTTGATGGATACCTATCCTTGTACAAGTATGATACAAGGACCGGCAAGAAGTTATGAAACAGTTATTTAAGGTTAACCAGCCAAACATATCCTTGTCCGTTCCGGTTAACAGGTTCCTACCCTTCTGCCAGTACCATATTAATATGATACTGGCACGAAAGTTGTTGAACAGTTAATTTAGGTTAACCCGCGAAATAATCTCTGCCCTGTGTGAAAACATCGCAAGTTCCACTGATTTATTTGCTATGATAAAATAAATTTTACCTATGCTCGCGGGGCCAAGGTGACACTGCCCCCAACGGCCGACCTTTTCAATACCAGTACAGTGCCGTATCCATAGTCCGTCACCCGCATTCGTCATGAGTACTCGAGTACATTGCGACACACAATATACTCCGCGGTGTGCATAGGTGATCGGACGGACAGGGGCCAGAAAATGCATGTATCAGCATACATTTTCTTCCCCTGTCCGTCCGATCACCCACGTACACTCTCGGGTAATATGACCACTTTTGGAACACATATATCGCGGGATTACAAGCAACCCTAGCAGATGAAATTCTCGGGCACCCTCACGAACCCGCTCTCTATAATAATAATTATTCCAATTTCCGTGCACTCGGCCGTTTATCGTAGCCCACAGCATTCTGCCCCTCCGAGCGATGCAGTCGGGCACCCGGGTAGTTTCGAAAAAGTCAAGTCAAGGCAAGGACTCGAGCAGAGTATCATATTCGGAGAGTAATTCACTCTTATATTTAAACCTTCTTCCTTCCCTGTCCTGCCCGCCAGCGCCTTCAACGAAACACAGGCCGGACTCCTCCTCCTCCTACTCCTCCGTTTAACAAGTCTAAGGATGGCACAAGCTTCAATCCCCGACACATGATAGATGAAACAATTACTCACGTCTGCTCCCCATGTGCGCTAGTGATGAAGACAAGTACAGTAACTTACACCAACAAAAAGGAAATGAAAAAAAAAAAACCTGAAAAAAAAAACAGGAACAAAAATCTACTCTAGCAATGGATCCAAGCCCGTATCCCTTCCGCCGCTGAGACATGCTGCACTAAGCAGGGGTGCCCAGTAGCGCAGCAATTTTCCCTATTAGAAGCTGCCAAGTTAAACACAGATATTGCGGTGGTGCGATTCTAGGC
>Ga0307510_10003661_pt1 | contig 17952 bp, 11 predicted proteins | sample 12_EM_MG_FD_207224 | JGI IMG/M metagenome (GOLD analysis project Ga0307510, IMG submission 207224) | Populus trichocarpa ectomycorrhiza microbial communities from riparian zone in the Pacific Northwest, United States - 12_EM | ecosystem: Host-associated > Plants > Roots > Unclassified | place...
AACAATTATCTTCGTAATGTTTTTCTTATACTTTTTGTTCGTGAATTGGAATTTTTTGGGTGGAGGTTCATTCCAATAGTGTTAGTGTTTTGATTTAAACAATGATCGTATCACACTCTTATCAAATTTGATTTTTTAGCTTTTCAGAACTTATTTTTCTTACATGTGAATTACATGACTACGTAATCATTTGGGTTCACATCCAAATTGATTATAAAGATTCAATCTTAATCTAGGTATTTTTCTTCTTCTTTTGTAATATAAAATTCCAACATTGATTCAATGATAAACACAAGAAGAGAAAAAAAAAGTAAATTTTAATTTGTCCCACTAAATTTTATCATGATTTTAATTATCTCCTTTCATTTCATTCCATAATAGATATGGAATAATTGTAAATTGATTATAAAAATTATTAAAAAAACTAGTTGAAATCACAAAAATAATAGAAACAAATCAACTTAAAATCGTTTTTAGTAAAACAAATATAATAAAACTTGATATGGTTAATTTCTTCAAACTCTACTAACTTCAATTTTCATTTACTAACAATATCGTCATCTCTTTTTCTTTGCCAATACTATAAGTTAAATGAAAATCTACATTCAAACGAATCTAAATCTTACCATTGATGTATGAGTAAATTATAAATTAACAGTTCCTCTAGTTTTTAAAATAATTAATTAATCCCTTGATCAATGTTCATCATGCTTAATATAATATATATTTTTTAAAAATATATATTCTTGCCTTATCAATCTTTTCATATTACATGTTTATTTTTTTTCTTTTTCCTATTTCTTAAAATAAGAATAAATAAATTGACAAAGACTAAATTAACAGTTCCTCTAGTTTTTAAAATAATTAATTAATTCCTTGATCAATGTTCATCATGCTTAATATAATATATTTTTTAAAAATATATATTCTTGTCTTATCAATCTTTTCATATTACATGTTTATTTTTTTTCTGTTTTCTATTTCTTAAAATAAGAATAAATAAATTGACAAAGACTATGAAATTGGAGAAAAAGATCAAATTATAAATAGATTTAAAAATATAGGGATTAATTAACTATTTTTAAAAGTAGAGGGGCTGTTTCGTTTATTTTGTGAAACTAGAGGGACTAATTTATAATTTACTCTTAATTTATTTGCCAAAACCTGCACTACTCTCATCGATCCCCTTCTTCCTTATCACCATATCCCTTGCTTGAAGACATTGACAAATAGTACATTCAGTGTGATTATAGAATTCAAATCTTCTCAAAAACTCACACTTCACATGACGTTAAACTTGAAATATTTTTCATAAAAATTAATTCCAACAAAAAAATTTACATCATTTTTTTAAATATTTAAATATTCTAACAAAAAAAAAAATTGAAAGTTAGTAAAACAGTATTTTTTTTCTTTTACAAAAATTGAGAGTAGAATGAGGTAAATAAAATGTTAGAGAAAAACAGATTGAGCACATGATCTCTTTACTGCCGGGGATAATTTTGAAAGTTGAGAGATTAACAATATTTGGTAGCTTTCAAGTAATACATTACAAAAATAAAACCCAATCTTTCGTTTAATTCGAAGAGTTCGGATTTCTAGGTTATTAAATCTAAATCAAAGGAGTCGGTCTAATTAGACACCTAATAAGTAAGCTATGTCTGTTTGGAATTGTGATTACAGTTGCTTTTTAAAGTATTATTCACTTAGAAATACATCAAAATAATTTTTTTTATTTTTTAAAAATTATTTTTGATATTAGCGCATTAAAATGATCTGAAAACAACAAAAAAATATTAAATTAAAACAAAGAAAAAAATAAAAAAATTTCAAATTATTTTAAAAATACTTTTAAAACATAAAAACAAACAGTATAAAATTCTACGACTTAAAAAAAGTTTAATGACATTGGTTAAAGTCTATATAATTGCACAACAACACAAAACAGAGTTCAAAACGTAAAATTTAGAACTCGTTTCGCATCATGATGTTTTTAGCCTATTTGGAGCTTTTGGGATTCTTGCACCAAAAGCCAATAAAAATAGTTTTGGCAGTATTCTAAAAGATGTTTCAAAGTTTAAAGTCAAAAAGTATCGAATAAAGTTCTTGAATTTTGTTTATATTATAACATGAAAGCATTTTAAAATCATATATTATCAATTTTATCCTTGTACATTACCTTATTTCAGATCTGGGCATGAGAAATTGTTCTGATTAGCTTACTAAGAATTTTTTAAGGAATCAAAAAATCATTCAAATATTTAGTTGATGTTTAATTTGTAAAAAATAAAAAAAAATTGGTTTTGTTGCTTGAAAATAAGGGACCTAATTTGACATTCAGGCTAAAATAAAGGGGATTTTTTCACTACTCAATTTGGACCTTTTTTTTACGTTTTTCCTTTACAATTGTTTCAATTTCCATTTCAGTCTTTTTTTTTTTAGAATTTTTATTTTAATCTAAAATTTTATTTTGTTTATTTTTTAGTTCTCAGATCCGAAAAAAAAAATAAAGGTTGTTAGAAAACAGAAAGGTTATGGTTGATCAAATTTCAGTAACAAAACAAGTTGTTCTTAGTGCCAACATATTTAATTTGACGAGAAAAGTTTTATAAAGATTTTTTTTACCATTATCTTTCTATAAAATGTAAATTTAGGCGGATAAAGAATTGTTTTTTCCAACTTGATTTGTGTTTTTGGAACAATTTAGGAGTGTTTTAAGTTGAAAGATTGATTTAAAAAAAAAGATTATAAGGGTGTTTATTTGGTGTTTGTAAATAAATATAGGTTAAAATTAGTTTTTTTAGCCCAAAAAAAAAAACCAACCTAAATTTTAACTATCTTTCTGGCAATTAAAAATTAGGTATTTATATCACATGTTGTTTGATAAAACAATTTTAAGACAAAAAGAAGGATGGTCATCCGTCCTTATTAAAAAACAAAATAAAAGAAAAAGCTAAACAAGTAGGCCCACAGTGGCCTTTCATTTCATGGGTCACACAATACCCCTTACAGACATGAGCACTTGGCTTTTTATGGAATTAAAAATTTTTTCTTCTTTAATTTAAATTAAATAAAATAAGTTAATTAAAAATATATTTTGAATATTATTTTATTAAATACTTTCAATTTTTTACATATTTTTTGAATAATATTAATAAGATTTTTTTATAATATTATTAAGCTTTTTTTTTTTTTTATAATGTTGAATTATATTTAACCGAATTGATCTTAAACGTCATCATTTTAATATTGAAAAAAAGTTAAGCGGAGTTGTTTTTTTCCTTCAATTTCAATTTAAATTCATTCAAATAAATTAGTTAAAAATATGTTTTAGATATTTATTAAATATCATTTGATTATTACTTAGTTTTCAAATTAATTACGTTATGCCATTCTTTTATAATTTTGGCAAATAGAACGATTATTTTGTTCTTATCTTTGGTTTAATTTGATTGCTTTCTTGTGAATTTCTAATTTTAGTGCTATATAATTAAATGAAATATGAATTAGATTTTTTTTTATTAAACTTGAACAAATTTATGACTTGGATCATAAGTTTCGTAAATTAACTAGGATGATTTATTTCAATCCAAAACATGATTAAAATAAAGTGAAACAATGTTGTCTTGAAATATTTCCTTTCCCTTTTTAAATCAAACCAAGTCTTGAAGTATTTTAATTAAAATTTATTTAAATTAATTAATTAAAAATATATTGGGGGTATTATTTAATAAAGTATAATTCAATTTTTATTTTTTTAGTAAGATTATGATATATTTTTCTAATATTAACAAACTCTTTTTTTTTTGTATAATCCTTCATGATATTTTTTATTTTTTATTTCATTTAGTTGCTTTTTTTTATGTGTTTATTTTTATTATTATATAATTAAATAAAAAATTTGATTCCAAAAAATAAATTTACTAAACCTGACTGGGTTCATGTTCTGTATATCATTTTTGTCAGGTTAACCTAGATCAATAAAAAATACCATCATCTCAAAATTTAAAAAATAATGGCTTTAAATATTCTTTTAAAATCAAATTAGGTTTTGAACGGGATGACCGAGTAGCAGTTGTACCCGCTAGGTCAAGCATGTCACATCAAACTAACTTTGATATAATTTAATTTAAAATGTAGATCGTGCAATGGATCACATCATATAACCAAGTTAAATTAATTCTGCTAGCAAATCATTTTATTTTCAATTGAATTTTAATTCTTATCTTTTCTAAAAAAAATAATTAAATAAAAAAAATTAAATAACAAAGAGCGAGGCGAGATCATGTTGTTTTATCTATTTTATCTTTTTAGTTTTGTGATTTATCCTTTAATTATCATTACTAATTTTTTCAGCATTTATTAACACATATAATTATTGATTAATTTTATTAATTAACGAACACATGAAGTTCTAAATTCGCTATTGATTTTTTTTAAACTTTTTTATGTTAAAATTAACTTCCAATCCTGCTCAGCATGTATTATAACAGATACAGTAAAAAGAAGAAGAAGAAGAAAGAACAAGAAAAGCAACAACAATCCTTGGCGCTAGCGCGTACACATAACGTGGAAGAGGCCATCAATTTCCTGTTTGAAATAAAAAAATATTATGGATGAGCTGAACCGTTTCAGAAAAAGCTTTACTGGATTCGACAAGTAATTACTGGAACTGAGTAGAAAAAATAATAATAAAAAAAACTTTAGCCAGTTAAGCTAGCCGTATAAGAGTATTAATTTGAGGATAGGAAAATGGCTTCAAGTCATGGTTATTTCACTCCTAATTCGCTGTGGAAAAGAGAATAAAATAAAATTAACCATAGAAGTGAAAAACCAAAAGGTACGTAACATGGGCTTTGAGGAGGGATATTTGAGTGGAAATTAAATTAAATTAAATTAAATAGCAGAAAAGGTCTAAGCCACTAAGCTGATCATCAAGCCACTTAAATGGAAACTGAAAATACCGTTGGATACCATAGATTCAAACTGCTTGTAAGTTAGTTGGATGTTCACATATTCCACTCCCAACAATATCCAACAGTCAACTCCTACCAGCCTTCTTTTCGCTCTCTATAAGATCACCTCCTCGAGAGTTCATTTTGTTTTTATATCCTTAAATCAACGAGGCCCACTTTCCTCTCTCTCTCTAAAAGCCTTGTAGCTGCCTAGCTCCGTGAGACTCATCAAATGAAGAACAACCTCTTTCAGACTGGCCATGGGCGTCGACATGTCTAATCCACCCAATTCTCATATCAAGGACTTCTTTGCCTCTCCTGCTCTTTCTCTTAGTCTTGTAAGCTCTCTTTAACCACCACTCCTCGTTTTATAATCTTTCTCTTAATTTCTTCTCGTGTTAATTGGAGACACGCACATCTTTTTGTTTCTTTTTACATAGCTTGGTTTTCCTTTTCTTTTTTCTGAGGTTTTCCGGCTACCGTCTTCAAATCCCACCAATATTTTTACCCCATCGATTTTTTTGTGCATATATTTTATTTTCTTTTATGAAGGGGGAGTATTTTCTATTTTGATCGCTCGATGTGGATATATATTAATCTCATGAATCACACGTACATAAAAATGCATGCATGATGTGCATCTAGCTAAGGTCTAAACCCTTGTGACGCACTCTAATGTTTTTATTTATTGTTGAAGGCTGGAATATTCCGCGGCGCAAATGTGAGTCATTCTGCAGCAGCGGGTAGCGTGGAGGTGGAGGAGGGGGATGAAGGGAGTGGAGGAGGAAGAAGAGAAGAAACCGTGGAAATTAGTAGTGAGACCTCAGGGCCCATGAGATCAAGATCAGATGATGATCTTGAAGGTGAAGGAGAGCATGATGAGGATGATGGTGATGGTGATGGTGATGATGCTGACAAAAACAAGAAGAAAAAAAGAAAGAAATACCACAGGCATACCGCTGAGCAAATCAGAGAAATGGAAGCGTATGTATTTTTCATCTCTCTCATTTACTCCTAGCCTAGACTAGATTAATTTATTTTTGTTTATTAATACATATATGTATCTATATCAATATCCTCATATTGTGAATTTATTTATTTACAACTCCTTTTATACCGTACTATATATATATATATATTAAGAATACTCTATATGTAGGTTCAATCTTTTGTTAGCTTGGTAGGTAGATACGGGGCTAAAGATATATGTGCATGGTTTGCCAATTAAGGCAACGACTCCTTTACTAATTAAAATAACTTGAATTGCATATCCAACAAATTAAAATTATTAGGTGTATAACTAGTTGTATTTTTCTCTTTCATTTATGAGAAATACTAGTTGTATATCCAATAAATACGAGTTCGCTTTTAAAATCATTTATGGATCTTATCTTATATGATGAGAAAATTAAAGAGCCGAATAATTTCTCTATTCAACACATCTATCAAGAAAAATGTCAGCACGCAGACTCTTTTTGAGTTCATGAATCATTTAATTTTACGTCCGTGAAAAAAAAAAGACTGTAAAGCTAAAAGATTACTCAGAAATTCGGTGGGAAAGTTTATTTTCCTTGTTTTACATGTTCAACGATGCTTGTCATCGTCAAAAAAAACAAAAATACACAAAAAGAATTCCTTAATGTTCAGTTCTTAACAATTGTGAATGTATCTAAGAGTACGTGATAATTATGTCAATGTATAATTAATGTTCAGGCTATTTAAAGAGTCTCCTCATCCAGATGAGAAGCAGAGGCAGCAATTAAGCAAGCAACTAGGCCTTGCTCCTAGACAAGTCAAGTTTTGGTTCCAAAATCGTCGTACTCAAATCAAGGTACGTGTGTAGGTACTACGTAGAAGTGAGATCGAAAGTCACTTAATGGGGTTAGTTGGTTATCTTGTTGATCTAATAACCATGGCAGTGGTTATGTTACAGGCCATACAAGAGCGCCATGAAAATTCTCTGCTGAAAACTGAAATGGATAAACTCCGAGAAGAAAACAAGACCATGAGGGAGACCATCAACAAAGCTTGCTGTCCAAATTGTGGCACCGCTACCACCAGTAGAGGCACTGCCTTGACAACCGAGGAACAGCAATTACGTATCGAAAATGCAAAACTCAAAGCCGAGGTAATTAGCTAGGAAAATCTTATGTAATATATGCAGCACGTAAAAATTAATTATTATAGAAAATTAAACAGCGATCGTCAATTAATATTTATTAATTATTAATATCATACTTAGCTAGAAGAAATTAATTTGATGCATAATCATTCATGCAGGTAGAAAAACTTCGAGTGGTTATAGGAAAATATAGTCCAGGGGCAACAGCCTCATGTTCAGCTGAAAATGATCAAGAGAATAGAAGTTCACTGGATTTTTACACTGGAATTTTCGGACTTGACAAGACAAGAATCACGGAGATCGCTAATCAAGCAATGGAAGAGCTCAAGAAAATGGCTACGGCGGGCGAGCCACTTTGGATTCGAAGTGTTGAGACAGGTCGTGAAATTCTTAATTACGATGAGTACACGAAAGAGTTTGGTTCTGAAAATTCAAGCAATAATGGAAGGGCGCCGAAGAGATCCATTGAGGCTTCAAGAGAGACCAGGGTTGTGTTTGTGGATCTCCCAAGGCTAGTTCAAAGTTTTATGGATGTGGTGAGATATTATAATTATATATATTAGCAATATTCCACACACACACACACACACACACACACACACAGTTAATGTTGATAATTAATTATAGATTAATTGGACTCCTTTCACTAATGTAATCATTTTTTTCCCCTTTAATCAGAATCGGTGGAAGGAAATGTTTCCATGCTTGATTTCAAAGGCGGCCACTGTTGATGTTATCTGCAATGGTGAAGGTGCAAATAGAAATGGGGCAGTGCAATTGGTGAGTGACAGCTCCAATTACCAAGATCTCGTATTAAACTAGCTAATACTTATACTTGAATAAAACTACAGTTTTCTGCATGGGAAATCAGCATCAATTTCAGTGAATACAAAATCCATATATAGTAAAAAAAGTTATAATTTAAAAAAAAAATGAAAAGCAAGGTTGAAAGATGGAGGTGGCCATTTCCCTTCAATTTGGAGCGGGGGAGGAACTTTCCTTGTATATTTATATATATAGCCCAGCTGTCAGAAAATGAGGCATCTTATTTTACGTGGGACCTTGTGTTTAATGGAGATCTACTCTTCCTCGTATGGTTCAGCTGAAGGTCAAAATCTTTGACTTCACTCTTACTTACAGTTAGAGGTGATGACTTGATAATCGAGAAAATTTCCTAGGTGAAACCAAGACTCGAACACCCAGAAAAAATTAATGCCTAAGACACCTGTTTATTTATTAATTTTGATGAATGAAAAAATCCAAGCATAAAAAACAACTAATTAAGCAGGTTGCTCAGGCCTGTTGTAACATTTAATTACTGAGGATATTACCTTATGAGGAAAGCTACGTGGAATATTTTTTTGGTTTTATTCAATTCTATTGTGTTAGCTTCTGTGAAATTATAGAATTAGATTTCGTTAACCAGATATAAAACTGTGCCATGCAGATGTTTGCTGAGGTCCAGATGCTTACACCCATGGTGCCCACCAGAGAAGTTTATTTTGTCAGATATTGCAAGCAGCTTAACGCAGAACAATGGGCCATTGTTGATGTTTCTATTGACAAAGTTGAAGACAATATTGATGCTTCACTCGTTAAATGCAGAAAACGCCCCTCTGGTTGCATCATTGAGGATAAATCAAATGGCCATTGTAAGGTACATGCTTTGTATAGACCAAGAATTAAAATTTAATAGAGACAAGCATACATAACAATGCTGTATCGTCTTCTTTTCTTTTTTAACAATTTAACATACAAGTTTGTAACAATCTTGTCAGGTGATCTGGGTAGAACACCTGGAATGCCAGAAAAGCGCAGTTCATACCATGTTCCGGACAGTCGTTCATAGTGGCCTAGCCTTTGGAGCAAGGCATTGGATTGCAACATTGCAACTCCAATGTGAACGGCTTGTTTTCTTCATGGCAACCAACGTTCCCACTAAGGATTCAACTGGTAAGCCAAACTATGTTTCGATATTTTCCAGTGGAATTGTTCGCTATCTTTATAAATAACAATGTTAATGAAAAAACAAACGCAAAAATCTAGGTGTTGCTACACTAGCTGGAAGGAAAAGCATTCTGAAACTGGCACAAAGAATGACATGGAGCTTTTGTCGAGCAATCGGAGCATCAAGCTATCACACATGGAGCAAGGTATCAAGCAAAACAGGAGAAGATATAAGGATTTCGTCTAGGAAAAACTTAAATGAACCTGGTGAACCTGTTGGATTGATCTTGTGTGCAGTTTCTTCTGTATGGTTGCCTGTCCCTCCGCATATTCTGTTTGATTTCTTAAGAGACGAAGCTCGTAGAAATGAGGTACAGCAAAAAATGACATTACTCAGTTAAGATCCTATTAAGATGGGATATTGCTGCTTTGAATTGCGAATTAACAACAAACGAGTACAAGTTTTATCAGGCAACTTGTCTGACATTTTTTTTTTTTTTGCATAAAATGTAGTGGGATATCATGTCAAATGGAGGACCTGTACAAGCCACTGCAAACTTAGCCAAAGGACAAGATAGAGGCAATGCAGTAACTATTCTAGTAAGTTGTCTCCATCTCAAATAACAGGAGACCTTACCATTAATCTCATGTGCATTTCTCTATTCATGGTTCTAACAGGCCCTTTTCAATTGCAGAAGATGAAATCTAAAGAAAACAATATGTGGGTACTCCAAGATAGCTGCACGAATGCTTATGAATCCATGGTAATTTATGCTCCAGTGGACACTAATGGAATGCAATCTGTGATTAATGGATGTGATTCAAGCAACCTAGCAATATTACCTTCAGGATTCTCAATTCTTCCTGATGGACACGAATCAAGACCATTAGTGATCACTTCTAGGCAAGAGGAGAAGAGCACCGAAGGGGGATCTTTGCTAACAATAGCATTCCAAATCCTAACGAATACCTCTCCCACAGCCAAACTAACCATGGAATCTGTGGAATCTGTTAACGCACTTATATCATGCACATTGAAAAACATCAAGACAAGCTTGCAATGTGAAGATAGTTGATTACATTAGCTTATAAGTTAGATATACACAAATTAACTGTAAGACTCAGGTTTCAGCTTTCCCCCCTTGTCCAAATTTTATATCTTAAATAGAGGGACATTCTTACATCAGTTTGTATGTTATTTGTTTGTGGTTAGAACTTTTAAGTCAAGGGCTTGCAGTTTGGGTAAATCTCATTTATGGCACTTTGTAGAATGAGAAGGGAATGTGATTTATATTTTTTTATAAACTATATGAAATTTTAAGAGTGAAAGTATCATGTATAGATTTAACACTTGCTGATGTATTTTGCAGTTGCTTTCAAACGCTATTTCATTAAATTATTCTATCTTGAGAGCGATTCAAGCAATCGGAGAGCTTCAATTCAGAATGGTTACGTTAGAACTCAAGCTGCTTGTATGGAAGAGGTAGCTCTAGTGAAAAACTAGATCGATCATTTAAAGACTTTCTTGCATACTAATATATTTAAAGACAAGAGCCATTTACGTATGATTCCATAATTTAGGAAACATAGGATAGCGAACATGGATATCACTTCAGCTACTTAATGCTCTGGTATTAACCCATCGTGCACAGCATGCAGCTTACCTCTATAGATGAAATTAGTCCTGGGTCATTTCCATTTCTATACAAATCTCAACTTCTTCATCGGGGATCAAACCCCAAATTTACATCACTATGAGCATAGTCATGAATCACCTTCTTCATCTCCCTATCGCATCAAGATCACACATCAAATTTCACAAGATTTAGAATGAAACCCGCAACAAGTCCATGGCCACAAAATTATTCTCTTGCTCATGTGTACCATTCTTGCCATTCCCATTCAGTACTGAATTTTGGTGTTGTTTCGTCCAACTTCCAAGTAATTTGGGTTGAGTCGTTGTTGTTGTTGTCCAACTCTCAATGTCAGCACTCTCATCAAACCTCCATTTATATTAAACCCATTTACTTGCAATCATATTCGTCGCCAAAGCCAAGGCAACATCCAAAATTTTTAACACAAGGAATGACCAATCAACAAAAGTCCGTAAGAGAAATCATACGAACCTTATATTGCAAGCATTTTGTTGATCATTGATTCAGATGCTTCTGGATCAATCACGTTACTTTTTTAGATGTACGGCCCTAGATATATTGTTATAAAATTTAATCATATCTAAATATATAACTCTAAGTTCATGAGATTTTATTGAATTCAAATACAAACTACTTCTATGTTGATACTCATGTGAATCCTAAACTAATTTGTGATTTTTAATTAATTATTATATTGAAGACATATGTACTTTAAATAAAATAAAGTTTTTTTTTCTTCATGCGTATTCAAACTCATGTGATCGATTTTTTTTTCTTAGTCAAACATGACTCCTGGTTGCCTAGTCAACTATGTCTTTAATACTCTAGTTTGGTAAGAATTATCCCAACATGGTAAATTCGAATGTACTTGATTGATTCTAACTCTTTTTCCTTGCAATATTGTGAATAATCATTGTTCTTCTATGATTGACACATGAATGTTTATTTTTAGTATCATGACGTGCACGACATCGAATAACGGGTCTGCCTCCTAGATTGAATGAGGTTTTAGGTTTAATCGTCAAATTATAATTTAAGGGAGTCACCACCTAGTATCATGATCATTAGAAAACCTATGATATACAAGAGTCTGGGTAAGGGAAGTAGTTGCAAGCAGAAGAAGCATCACCCCTAGTGCACCTCACTTATGGTAAGTTATATTGTTGATTGATTGTTATTCTAAATTGTGTTTCTATTTGTTGGTCTCATCTAAGATTCAAGGCAGATCTCCCTTCGTGAGGAAGCCTCTACCTTAACGGGTTAAATTTTAACCGTTATAGAGTCTAAATCTTAGCATCACCTTTATTTTTTATTTTGTATCTTTAATACCCGAGAATATACTTTGCATTATAATTTTATATCCTCAAATAATAAAGTCTACAACTAATTTCTAATATTTATTGCTATTAATTTATTTAATTTAATACTAGAAGTATGCATTATGTTGTAAAATTCATATCCTGAATATTAATTAAACAAATTAATTTTTATGGTATTTTGGAAAATTTGACCAAATTCTAATGAAAAATTACAAACTGGTTACAATATTCATTTTTGTATTTTTCAGACCTGATAAAAATGTATTTTTTTGTTAGAAAATATGCATGAAAAACCTTTAAAATTTGACCATATACATGAAAACAAAACATATTTTTCTATTTTTGAAATGAGGAATTTTTTTTTGAATTTTTGAAAGTTTTTGAAATTTCAGAAAAAATCATCTATTTTTAACTTTAGGTCTGTATCTTATAATATATTTCTACAACTTGATATTAGACAAAATTATTGGAAAAACACGCAAGGGACCCAAAAATAACTTTAAAATAGTCTCTGAATTTTTTTAGAATTTTTTTGAACTATTTTAGAGGCTATTTGGCTAAACACTAAAATAAGAACAAATTATAAAGCTAAAGGGGAAAGCAATAGGGCATATTCACTCTTTGCCTAAAATCAAAGGCATTGAAAATTCCTGAAGGCAGTGTTTAACATTTTTCCTTAAAAAAAATGGGTCGTGCCAAACACGTTCTAAGGTTTGGGTTGGGCTTAATGGGCCCAAACCCACGCATGTGGGTTGGGCTCAGGCCTAGCCCAACTTAATTTTTTTGGGTCAGGAGATGTCTTAACGAGCTTTATATATATATATATATATATATATATATATATATATAAACACACCTAGCCACAATGGGCGGGGCTGGGAAAGAGGCCCAGCCTCCAACCCAAAACTTCTTTTCAGGCAAAGAAAAGAAGGCAAATTACAGTTGTTATATCATATAAAGTTTATGTGAGAGGGTAAGAAAAGAAAAGGTTTGCCTGTGCTAGAAAGGTATTGGTTGATGGTAGTTCAATCGAGAGGTGGTAGCTATTGTTGGAGTCACTGATGGTCCACGATAGAGCTGATAGTGGCACTGGTGACGGTAAAGAAGTTGTAATGGAGGTGCACGGTGGAAGCTGCTAGAAAGGAAGAAAAACAATGGTGGATATTGATTGTTGGTTTTTTTGTTGTTGTTATTTTTTACTGTAAAAGGGTGGCTCATGATGATTTTTGTCTTTTGGGAGAATTAGTGTGGGTTGTTAAGCAAGAGGGGTGGTTACTTTCCTCTCTCTCTTTCTACCTCTATCTCTATCTCTCTCTCTCTTCTGGTTTATTTTTATTTCTCTCTCTCTATTTTCTCCTTTTTTTTTCTGCCTGAAATTCACCCATATTTATAAGGTATGATAAAGAGACATAGGGTCTTTCTTGGACATGAATCCTAGCCATTGATGTACATGGAAATGATCTCATCTGTTGGCCATAAGCCAACAACCTAGTACTGTCAAACATAGTAGCGAGTCAAGGTTGGCCGGGTCAGGGGTTTTGAACTGGCATTGCAGTGGCTACAAGGCTGCAAACCAGTGGGGAAAAAGTTGGGGTTATAGTATGATATTAGGGCTACTAGAGAGTGTGTTTGTTGTCTCATTTAAGGTATGAGTGATGCATTAAATGTCTCAAAAAAGAGCATCTCACTCAACTTTTATGGTTCAAAGGAAGACAATAAACAAAGCCAAAAGACATGTTATCTAGCGCTATTTTTTTAGACCTATCGTTTGAAACAAAAACTCATTATTTTGGTCAAAACATAACTAAAACACATAGTTTCATTTAAATGAAACTAAGTCGTTTTAATGTGTTTGATTTAAATTAGGTTATAAATCTTATCTTTTAATTTTAGCCCTCGATTTTTCATTTCATTCAATTAGGTCTTTAATTGAATTTTGATTTAAAGAATCAATTCAATTTCACTCCTATAAAGTTTCAAAAACACCCCTAATTTAAATGCATTTTCAACTTTGTCCTTGGTTTTGAATATTTTTAATTTTGTCCTTAATTGACCTTCAAAGTTCTAATTTCATCAATTTCACCCCTGTTTTCAACTGAACTGGGTTCCCTAATTCACACACCTTTTACAAAAGGTCATTATTATTGAATTTTTTCAATTTCACCCCTAATTGAACTTCAAACTTTGATTTGCTTGCAATTTTGTCCTTGATTTCACCCAATTGAGTTAGGAAAAATTAAACTTGGTCCTCTAAAAATCTAATATTCTTAATGAAGCCAAATTAAGCTTTCAAACTTAATTTTCACCAATTAAGTCCCTAATATAATTAATCTGATCTATTAAAAGTCTAATTAAGTCCTTGTATTTAATTAATTCTTTTAATTTGACCGAAATTAATTCTTAAACTTAATTAAACATTTAATTGGATCCATGATTAAATCAAATTAAATCCAAATTATTTTCTATACGTAGGGACTTAATATTTTGCTAGTTTTTCTTCAATAACAAGATAAGTAAGTTCACATACAATTTGATCATTTCAAAAAATATACCTATATTTCATATCACAATTACCAATAACACCACTCATGCGTAAATCTTTCTTAAGTTAGAATTTCATGGTTAACTTGTTTTGATCATCAATGAACTAACAAAGACAAAAATCTATTTGAAAACTAGAGCCTTTGAAATATAAATGGAAACGAAAGCTAGATCAAGAATCTTAGGATTAGCTTTAGCAAGAAATTTTTCCTTGGCTTTTTTACTATTGTAACGAGCAATCTTTGCCTTTTTATATTTCTAACAATTTCATCATGTTATCTGTATTTTATAAATTTTTTTAGTGAAATCCATATCTTAGTGTATTAATTCATAGACAAACAATGCTCTTGATTTACTTTTACAATGTGTGAACAAGTTGCTCATTTAGCTTAAACAATTGGTCATACTAAACTAACAACTCAATTCCTTATTAAAATGGCCTAATTCAAATTAGTACATGATATTTAATACTAAATGAAGAATAATTTTAAGTTGATCTTATATTTTCCTAAAAAATAATGTTCATCTTCGATTTGGTTGATGGTATTTTAAATAACTTAAATTCATGTTGTAATTAGAGAAACACAAAATCAAAATTATGAATGAAATGAAGCCTAAACATCATACTCTAAGCACAAATTGTACTTGCCTGGAGTAGTATCATTCTTATAATCTATAGACTAATCCTTTGATTCTTTTAAGGGTACCAACTTCTAAATACCTCACATTGGGATCATGCTTTTCCAAATATCAATCATTGATTAATTGATATTGCATTTTCCCATCTTTATTTACTAGGTTATATGAACTTTTTTTTAAGAAATTTGGCAACTACGTATGAACCCTCCCAATTTAGGAACTATTTGCCAAATTTTAGATTTTTTTGACCAATTAAAAGTATGGCCTTCCATAATAGATCAACTAATGAGAACTTTTTATTCAAACATGTTATATATTTTTTTAACTTTTTTTTATATGCTAATAAATGATCTAGTACATGAAGTCTTACATCATCCAAGTTTTTTAACTCTACTAACATGGTTGACTAGTAATCTAAACTATTCATGTCATACTATGCAGGCCTTTTAAGTGATTTCAACTTGAGCTTGATTCATAGGTAACATGACATCATAACGATATGTTAGAGTGAATGATGAGGTTCTTAAAAAGATAGTGAAGTTTTTATGCCCATAACACTTATGATAAAGCATCAAGCCAAATTTTAGGATTTCCTTGGTCGATTTTTGAATGTTGATAATTAAGTCTTATTGATTGATCTTGTTTGCTCATTGACTTAAGCATAATAAGGATTAATATGGGCTATATTGAATCCATACTCTTGTGTGAATTGCTTCATATCCCTTCTAGTAAATATGACTCTTGGTTAATGAAGATGGTATCTAAGAGTCCAAACCTTTAGATGATCTATTCTTTAAACAACTTTAATCATTATCTCATGATCAATCAATCAATAAGAAATATATAATAAGGTGTAGAATGGACTATCTTGAATCCATACTCCTGTGCAAGTTGCTTCATATCTTTCCTAGTAAATATTTCAAAATTCTATAATAAATATTCATTAGAGAGAGAATATGATAAAGTGAATAGTACAAGTAGGTGATTGTTTAGTGAATAGTTAACAACTAAAAGTTTTTCAATATGCATTTGAACTTTTTTAAAAAATATTAGTAGAAACATTTCTCATACTTTGCTCATCCACTGACTTTTAAAGCTAATGAATTTCTAAGAACTTTAAAGTGGATTGGGCTTTTTGCAATTGTGTTTTAGGCTGGTATATGATGAGTTTGAATGTAGGATTTTATCTTTGGTCTTGGTTATTCCTAAAAAAACAAGTTCTGTATCAAAATAAAAGATCATTTGATGCTTAAGTTAGTAAATATGAAAGGAAAAAATAATTACAAAAAGAGATAATATGAGGAGTAGGAGAAAAATGTGTAGAAAGAGTAACAAGTGCAATATGTGTCGTGAATGTCTTGGCTTGTTTTTTTTTTGTTTTTTACTTAGTGACCAAAGTATAGATTTTGATCATGTTAGCTTACCTCATGAAAAAAGCTATAATGATAGCGAATAATTACTTTCTTGGATATTTGAGTATTTTGTTGTTATACAATGCTTTTCATTAGTGGAAAGGTTAGCCTTAAAAGTGAGACAGGTCAAGTTAAAACCATTACTTAGAAAGTAGGCACCCTAAGAGATAAAGGATAACTATTGGCGTTAAATGGTGGTTTTGCAGACAAGGAGTGTGGGCATAAAACTCAGACCAAGTATGCTTAAAACAACCATTATAGGTGAGGAGAGCAGGCCATATTGACAAAGAAAATAAGTTCAGGGAAATACTCATTGAATGAGTGGGGAAACAATTGTTGCATTGTGGTGTGTGTTAGTGACTTGAGAATAAAAAACAACATATTGAGGTGTGTGCCTAAAAAGAATATTAGATAGCCCATGTGGAGAGTCAGTACGGGTGAGGAAAAGGAAATGAGATAAAGAGAAAATGAGAGAGAGGGAAAAGCTAGTTTCTTGGTCTAGGCCCAAGCAGTAGGGATTTTCCAATCAAATAAGTCTTTTCCGCTTGCGCATAGCCCAAATAGTTGGGGCTCTTTTTCTTTATACACCATTATTTGCCCCTCATGTTTTTTAAACAATTATGTTTAAAGATTTAATTAGCATAAGAAAAAGGAAAAAAAAATATACATGTCATGTTACATTTTCTTAGCATTTGTTAACATGCGTGTATCAGAGTTCTTGTAATATTTGTTAGCATTTCTGCAAGAGATATAAAAGTTTGACCAGTTTTGTGTTAAATCAAGGAATCCTATAAAGGCATGATGTTAATTTGCACACTTCAATTGTAACAAACTACTAGATGCGAACATTCGCTACATCGCGGGTCCGCATTAATGTTTTTATAAAAAACAATGTATAGGTGTCATAAACATGTTTTTATATATATAAAAAAAATCTTAACGACTCGAGTTATAGTTTCAAGTGGTCAAATAAGCTAGTTTATTTTAATCAAAATGAAAAAGACAGCGATAGTAGACCGATAATAAATAAATAAATTAGCAACCATGATAACTAGGGAAAAAACCTTTTCCAATAACAGAAAAATGATGTTGTTCAATTTCTAATCAATTAAATAAGAAAGGATGAAATTGGGTAAAAAAAGGATAAAAAAAAACTAGCGCGAGTAAACCCGAATTAGCATGATAAACATATAATCTGGGCAATAAGAGGCAAGCCAGTCCAAGTTAACCCACCAAACACGTGTCCCAGATCATGAGGTTGTGATAACTTGATAGAAAGAAAATATAAGAAAACCACAAAACTGATTTTTAAAAAAATAATGTTAAACAATGAAATCGAAAAAGAAAATAAGCCAAAAAATC
>Ga0307510_10003662_pt1 | contig 17950 bp, 18 predicted proteins | sample 12_EM_MG_FD_207224 | JGI IMG/M metagenome (GOLD analysis project Ga0307510, IMG submission 207224) | Populus trichocarpa ectomycorrhiza microbial communities from riparian zone in the Pacific Northwest, United States - 12_EM | ecosystem: Host-associated > Plants > Roots > Unclassified | place...
CCTTCCGCTGCTAGGCCATCCTGTCCTGACGCTATCCGACTCTAGGCCAATGTGTCCTGCCGTCTTCCGATGCTAGGCCATTCTAGCATCTGTTGTATGCCCCTTCCCTGTCCCTATACCTATACCCTTCCTCTCTTCGCCCTAACCTCAGCACTATTTACCCAATCTTTCCAAATGCCAGTTACTTCTTGTCACGGCATACAGACTCATGATACTCCCCCTCTCCATCTAGACATACTAATTTCATAGCCACCATTCTCCACCTCATCCTCACACACTCCCATGTTCTAGATTCAAGTTTATTTTCCTAAAATTATCGCGATATTCCTCTAATTTGCTGTTATCCCGATGCCCTATACTACTATATCTAGAGTACTACTCTATAACTATTGCATATTACCTTTATTACCCACACTTCTGCGCGTTCCATCACTAGAAAAGAAATCAAATCTACCTAGACGTACCACCTCCCTTAAGCACCCTCCGTTGTATTTGCACCATCCTGCCGGCCACTTGTTGTGTCTAGCGCCCCTAGCGGCCTCGGCCCTGCTTCTCCACTGTGAGAATCCTCCAGGCTGAGCGATAAGCGATAGCTCATTTGAGTGTCAATGGCCACCACTGAGTTGCCAGGACTCCCATGATTCGACCCAGGATCCGAATCCAGAAACCTTAACTCCCAGTCAATCGACGTTTGACAGAGATCCAGTAATGTTTCCTTCTTCTGTCATCGATTTTGACTATCCTCGTGCCCCCTCAGGCTGCCGACTTGGGTGTCAATCGGCTTCTGTCTCAGTAGAGCAGGATCTCCAGGAGTCTTGATGCCTAGCTGGGGCTTCAGTTCTGCCTAAACGGTATCATTATTGCCCGCGAACCATTCTCTCCACTCCTGCCGGATACTATACTGTTTATCGAGCCTCTGTGCAATCTTCTCATGAAGGTTTACTATAAACATATCCTGCATCGCCCGTGTGCACCCCCGCCACCTGTCTTTCTGCTGGATAAAATGATCTCGCATGTTTCACGATTAGTCAACTTGATTATCCAAAAGCAGGCCAACATTCGGACTCTCCCACTTCCAACTACCTTAGGATTGAAGTTGTGGGGTTTCCTATATACCCCTGTTTGCAATGCCCGTAGTGAATTGCACAGTATTGCACATGTCAGACAGACCATCGTACCGTATATACGCTTCAGAAACTTAGGGCTCAGCCTGCCTTGCATTTTGATTCCTTCAAAATACTTGCCGTATATACAGTCACCTGTCAAAAGTGTTCGCGATCCCCTTCTCAATGCTGAGCTTAATTACATAATCCTATATAAACCATGACCCCGCCAAACCCGTCCAGCATGAACGCATGCTATCACTAGTATTTTGTGTACCACCCGTTGTATCAATAACTGCCTGTACCCTGTCAGGCATCGAATCGAGCATTGCCTCAAAATACCCATCTGGTATCACTTCCCCCACCTTCGGCAGCATTTCTGCCTATCGTCTTTGGATTGTCTGCGCACCTCCTCGTAGATTTACCACATCAGGATACATTCTGTGCAGTTTTCACTTCATGTGGACCCAAATGTGCTCGATTGGGTTGAGATCGGGATAGTATGGAGGATGGTTGTAGAGGATAATACCGTGGTCTTCAAGGAAGGCCATGGATGCCTTTGCTGTATGGACTCGAGCACCATCCTGTATGAAAAGTGGCTCTAACTCAATACCCAATAGGTATCGCAAGAAGGGAAGTGGCTATTTTGATAACATATTGATGTAATATTCGGCATTCATAGTCTTTCAATCATCAAGACTATGACTCTTCCCACCCTCCAATCCACAGAAACAAGCTCATACCATCAATGAGGCACTTTTGTGCTTTGGCTTAGGATGGCAACACACGGGTCGCCTCTTCCCCCACGGCTGGCGGAATACCCACTGCTGCCTAGCCATCCCTCCATGTTCTACCATACACTTATCACTCCAGATAACACAATACCAATCTCTCAGAGTCCAGTTCCTGTGCTTTCTTGCCCACTGGAGTCTTTTGGCTGCGTGCTCCTCAGTAAGCTTGACCCGGTGCTTGGCTAGCCACTTCCGAATATTCTGACTATGCAGGTAGGGCTTGATGGTTGACATACTGACATGAGGACACACATTCCGGCGAAGCTACCCAATTAGCATATTACCAATTACACTCTACTAGAATACTCAGTATAACCATGCCAAGGTTGCGGCCATGGCTGCAACCCCGAGATGTTCGCAGGCTCACAGCGTGGGGCACTCTAAAGAGTGCCTGCCAGCTCAACACAACTTTGCGGCTCAACACAACTTTGTGGCTCACCATAGATACTCTGTGGCTCAACACAACTCTATGGTACAACGCAACTTCGTGACTCAGCTTAAATTTTTTACTCGGCATAACTTTGAAGTTTAATATAATAATATAGCTTCTAATAAAACAAAAGCTATACTAATCACCTCCACCTACTATCTACAGCAACCAATTATGGCACCACTGGCAGCTCCGGCCTTCGTTCTACCAAGTCAGCGCGTTGAGCCCTACGAAGAGGTTGAGAAACCAATTCAAGCAGCAGTTACTGCTATCCAAGCAAGATCGGACCAGTATGTCAATATCGCCCAAGTTGCATGAAACTATGAGATTCCCATTACCAGACTTTGGGCAGGTTTACAGGGCCGCCAATCCAAACAGGAGCGTCAAGGAGCCAACAGCAAACTTTCAGAAGACCAAGAACTCGCTGTATGTCAGTACCTTGATCGCCTTGACACTATTGGTACTTGTGCTCGGCTACAAATGGTTTCTAGTTGTGCGAATGCTATCTTAGCATATGGACATACCAGTTCAGATCCTGCACCTTGAGTCGCCGATCACTGGGCACTACGCTTTGTCAACCGGCATCCTGAATACCATATTCGCAACCAAAAGACCCTCGATTCCGATCGGAAAAATGCACATCAATCTGACAATATTCGTACTTGGTTTCATAAATACCATGCCGTATGCCAGAAGTACAATATTCAACCAGTGGACCAATATAACTTTGATGAGACTGGCTTTCGTATTGGTATTGGCCGAGACCAATAGATGATTACACGAGATCCCAACTGCCAGTCCTACCTCGGTAGCTCAACCAATCGAGAGCTTGTTATTGTGTGTGAAACCATTAGTGGACATGGGACAGCCCTTCCTCCTATGATCATCGTTCCAGGTGTTATCTATCAGGAAGCTTCGTATACTACAACCTGTATACCTGATAACTACCTTGTTGCAACCTGTGAAACAGAGTATAGTAATGATGAGTTGACTATAAAATGGCTTGTGCACTTAAATAGTTTCTCAGCTGAACCCCAGAGTGGAATCTATCCACTATCAGTACTGGACGGCTTTGGTTCTTATTGCACAAAACAGTTTATCGAGTACTGTGATAACCACAAAATTGTAGTATTCTGCTTACCTCCTCATTCGAGTCATCTACTTCAACCATTGGATGTAGTGGTATTTCAGCCCTTTAAGCATTATCATGCTGAGGTAGTCAAGACAGCTACACGTAAGGGCTGCGGAGAGTTTGATAAAGCAGAGTTTCTCGACCAGATCGACTCAATTCGTCAGTTCACATTCAAATCATCAACCATCCGCTCCGCCTTTCATGCTACTGGCCTAATTCCATTTAACCCATTTATGGTTATTTCCAAGCCTAGAGAGGCTGTTCCTGTTTCATACATTCTAGTCGAGCACGTCCCTGGATCTTGTACTACTAGTACAATCCCGCTTTCCATTCCTACCCTTAGAGCTCACGGGCAAGAATTGATCCAAAATGCACAAGAGATGTCACCTGACTTTCGGCTTCCTCTTGGGCAGGTTGTTCATGGTGGTTTAGCACTTGCTCAATCTGGTGAATTGGCGAAGGAACATATGGAAAATACACAAGCGGCAGAACACTCCAGAACTGCCAGACGCTGGGCTCAAAATAGAAGGCAAATACGAAGAGGTGGAGTTATATATGCAGCAGATGTACGTCAAATGGTTAAAAATAGAGAGGCTGCAGAGGTGGAAAAGGCTGAAAAGCAATTAACAAGGGCACGAAATGCTAAAAAAAAGGCTGAGACAGCAGCACACAAACCCTTTCTTGATGAGTTAAAGGCTAGTTATAAAGCTTCGTATGCTAGAACAGCAGGTGCAAAGAAATTGGCTAAGCAGCAAGCAAGGTTACAAAATCAAATGTAGATTAAAAACGCTTATAATATGCCCATATAGACTTTCAAGTTAAAATTGTATTTAACTTCAAAGTTCTGCCGAGTAAAACATTTAAGCTGAGTCACCAAGTTGCGTTGCACCATAGAGTTGTGTTGAGCCACAGAGTTTCTATGGTGAGCCACAAAGTGGTGTTGAGCCGCAAAGTTGTGTTGGGCTGGCAGGCACTCTTTAGAGTGCCCCAGGTTGTGAGCCTGCGAACATCTGGGGATTGGGGCTGTGGCCGCAACCTTGGCACGGTTAGCACACACGTCCTCCTTTGATTGGAACCGATCCCTCCTCCAAGCACGTTTAATGCAGGTTTTATCATGCCGAGTCAGTTTCAAGGGCCATCCAGAGCAAGACAGGTTCTGAATATCACCGCGTTCCGATGCTTGCTTTAGAATGTCCGTACTGTACTCTCTGATCACTTCACCAGTCTTGCCACACAAAAATGATTATGAAAGCACCTCAAGAAGGCAATTATCATGCCTTTAAGTACTTCAGACATTTCTGTTCGCTGAGTTTGGGGTTCTGAAGGCATGGCTGTGGATTCACCGTTGATACTATACAATCTACACGACTGTAATGTGTACCAAGATTTTCTACAGTGTTGCTTAGACAGCCATTCGCGAAGACTTTTGACAGGTGACTGTAGCCTCCGCAATCTGGAGGGCAAAGAACCTCATGGTTAAGTCTTACATTCATTCTGTGATTAGTCATGTCTGTCCAAGTCCAACGGCTACGACCAACAAGATATCCATGGCGTGAGCCCATGAACCTGTCCCGTTCTAGCAGAAAGTCAACCCTGCGTGGCATGGCGGTAGGATTATCTGGCGGCAGATCCTATAGCTGTCTGATATTATGCTTCAAATGATACAAGAATTGCCATCTCACTGCAGTATATTTTTGACAGAGCTGTCCCAGTCAGTAACTGTCTCTACGTCATATCACCTCCGGCTGAGTCAACCTACCTGCTTCACACTCCCCTCTGATGGCTCACTATTCCCAGCATCCGATATCTTCTCCAGCACCTTTCCCCATACGGTGTATATCTCACATGTCACAGCAGCCGGGTTCGGCAGTGGGTTATCAAACAGTGTGGACAGGAGCATCAGCGCTATTGCCTACTCTAATATTATCCCATCAGCCCCTGTAACGTTATTTCGCTGTGAAGGTGTTGCAGACCTGGGCCACCCCAGTAGTAGGATACCCAGTTCACCTACCAAACCCCAAGATCTGACACCAGATATAGTACCACTATGGGTGGCTAGCAGAGACGCATATCCTCTGCTTGATTACAAGACGGTCGGCGGACTGTAGGCTGTACCATGGATTATGCCTGCATGATTTGCTGGTATCCAGCTAATAAGAGGTAGTTCCAGTGATCCAGAGGTAGTTGAGTTTTGCACCACGGGCCGCTGACTACTTCCCTGTTTGCAAGACCCCTGTCACCTATGACGCCATCCGAATCTTGTTTCCTCGGAAATGTTGCAGGGGTCCCCATCAATCTCTGTCTCCGATCCAGTTTCATGTGCATTCCATGGGTTTAGGTATTCATCACTGCTATTGTCGCTTAAATGAACAGTTTCGAAATGCCTTTGACTGTCAGGCTACTTCTCGGGTTCAATATTCACCTTGGTTTGTATTATCATTCTTCACGGATGGTGGAGCCGTCTTGCTAGAACACTCGTCTCACCCGGACCTGGTGATTGGCTCCGATAGGCTGCTGGAGGGTTAAGAGCCTCTGGGAGCTGCCAGATTCGTCTAGCCGCTTTCCCAATCCTGATCCAATAGGGCCGGGCAAAACATCGTGCCTACGCCAGTTCATATTCAAGTTGCCAACTCGAAATGTAGGCTGATTGAAAGTCATAGTACCCTGTATGACATCATGTCTACGCCTGTTCCGATTGCCTGCTCCATTTGTCGGCTGACTTCGTGAATTTGCCTGTTGTTGCCGATGCATCATGGAATACTAGATCATCAAATGTTAGCCAAAATATAACACTAATCTTTAGGAGGGAAGAAAGTAGTTCAAGCTATATAGAGTCTTTTGTGGAGGAGGAGTTTGCATGGTTTTCTTGTTTGCGATGAGACGCGTTAGGTCTTATACACTAGGACTTAGGGGTGGGTGCATCATATACTATCACTCAATATTGATAGTCGATATGCTCTTGCTAAAATTGTTTTCTGAATATTCAACATTGTGTCCCTGATCCTGCTGCTCTCAGCACTGCTAGACTTCAAGACTTCAGGCTTAAAGATTTGGATGAAATGGGGGCGTTTCTAAGGTGGGATACTAGCTATTAAAAGTATCAGTTCATGACAATAATTCTACCGAGACACCGGCCACACATTAAGCGCAAAATAAATATTGAACCTTATGTCCAGCCGACCAATCAACACACATGAATGGAGAACGTACCATAGTCGCTCGATGATCGCCCCCCAGCACCTGGACAGTTCTGGTTTGATAAAGCGATATGGGCCAAATCCACTAAATGGTAAACTTCTGGTATGGCGAGGGAGGGAGTCTAAGATGCAAGTGAAAAAGAGGAACAGGCACACGAGATTGAAATGGCTAGTCAAACAAGATTCTAACACAAGGGCGCTCAATGGTACGATTAATATCCTATGCGAGCTAAGAAAATCCCCTGATCAAAATTCAACATCAAAAGTATGAAGCTTGCACAATCAGACAGGTAATGAAAAAGTAAAAGAAATTTTCCAGAACAAAGAATCAGTTGCCGGCAATCCTTGTGCTTCGTTGACAGCCCTTTGACGGCATTTGTGTGTTTTGGCCTCCAGCTGTAGAGGCATCATGAGTGTCAGGAGCCTGGGATACAGGGAGCCCAGGGGAGGTCGTGATATCCTGATCCAGCACATGGGCCAGGGTTTGCAGTCTTGGCAGAACTGTCTCTGCATTTGACGTACTGGTAGCCAATGGGATAAACTCAGCATTTGGTGTGGTGGGAGCCAGCTCAATTGTCTCAGCATCGGGAATCCTGGGATAGGGGGCAACTAGGAGGCTGACAAGGGTGGGAGCGCAACCGGGACACTGATCAAGCATCTCAGAGAGTCTAGGAAGAGGACTATGCTAGGCACCATCATATGCATCACTGTCGCTTCCTCTCCAATTGGGATTTCTCAGCCAACCAGCCATCCAAGGTGGCTCCTGGATAAGCTGTAGAACGGTTCTCTGCTGGTCGTAATCTGACGGTGCTGACCCCTTCAAGGGGGACACTGGCATGATGGGATTAGAGCCCAATGCCTCATCCTCCTGCTCCAATGGGAGAAACCTCATGGAGCCAGATCGCCTAGAGGCACCAGGGGCCCCTGAATTGTTGTCCTATTCAGGCGGTTCAGGTATTGAGTCTGTTATTCTTCTAGATAGCTGAAACACAATGAACTTAGATCGATAACAATTGACTGCCACCTCTAAGGCATCTGAGATTCCTGTTTGCTCTCTGCCCCATCTTCTTCACTGCTGTCCTCCTCGCCGCCTCCCCCTCATCGTCCTCATCATCTTCCATATCGGCCATTTCATCTCAGTGCTCTCCCCATTCCTGCCTCATACACCTATTTCTCACCACGATGTGATTATCCTTGTAGTCCTTGTCGTCCTTGTCATCCAATTGGAGGGCCCCCGTTATAGCTTCTGCCTGCCCAGAATGATCCAAAAGGTTGTGGTTGAAAAATGGCTGTCTGCTCCTGACAGGCTCCGGCATTGATCTGTCATCACCTGCTTCTTCAAGGCATTACTCCAGAACTTTCTGATCCCGAAGATGTTTTCCATAGTTAGCAAGGAGCCATGCCCAAAGGTTATCATCTATGTTGAGAAAGATGAGGTCCCGGAGGGGGAGTGGGGCTGCAGGATCCAGACTTAGTGCGTTGCTACCCTCACGCGTTGCACCAATGAGATATCGAGGGCACCGAATCGCCTTATCGGCTGGTTGCACCTTTATCATGACAAGCAGGCTTTTTATGCTTGGCATATCGTGGACTCCCTAGGCTATTTCCCAATCGGAATCATTCTGCCACCAGGGATGGGGAAGGAATGCATGCTCACGCTGAGGGGCACCCTTTCGGCTAACAATATGGTATCTCATTGCCTGTGGTGAATATGCGGAAGACAAATTCGGCAATGCCAGTGATGATATCTATTACCGGAAAGGGCCCCAGAACTTAGCTTGGATCACTCACTTACTCGAAGGTCTAGCAGCCTCATCACCAGCCCACTGTAGGTTATCATGCTCCATCGCCCTCTGAGGTTTGTTACCCGTGTCAGTGACCAAAATCCACAGTTGACGACTGACCTCCATGATGTCCTCAGCACAGTGCTTGTTCTTTAAAAATTCCATCTGCGATTTGATACGTGAAAGAGAGCTGGCTAAGGCGAGGATTACCATCAATTGATCGTCGGTTAGCCTTCTTGGATCAATCAAGTGGGACTAGATGTGGACCTTAACATCGCGAAGCCATATGTCGTAGGTTCTAGTTTTGGTTAGAGCATTCTTGAATCCACCCCTGCCTTTTGCATATGCTTTGTCGCCATAGCGTCCTGTGATGCATGTGTTAGTTCAAAGGATTCTTGGATATATAGGTAGGTTGTTGTTGATGTACCCAGGATCCTTGACGGCCGGAACAAAAATAGGGATTCTCACAGTATCCTCACGGCCCGCTGTGACATGAATGGCAATGGTCAGCCACACATCGGAGAAGGTTTGAAGAATAACGGTGTCAATGGAGTCTTGGTTACCATCTCTCTGCACTCCGTCTGTAGGCGGTAGCAGGCGGGAGAGACCGGCGTTTACTGCTCCTAAATTCACTTTCCTCATACAGGACTGGCGGACCTCTGGAACCAATCCTAATATTATTACCAAGCACCGGTCAAGGGTGTCATGGCATGAACTTACTTTCCCAGGCTCACGGAGCTTCCCTGTGTATTCTTTGTGGCTTGTACCCCAGGCTGCCTCAAGTAATGAAATATTTGTATTGCCCACAATTAAAGGGTTGGACGGAGTCTACTTACGCTGCCCTTTTGCCCTGGGCCCTTCAGGCCCTCTCGCGGGGCATTCCAACTATGAGAAGTGACAAAGGGGAGTGAGGGTGAACGATATGAAGGAGGTATAAGGGAAGTGAAAGAGGGCAGACGACGACCTTTATAGATGTCAGGAACGCTCTTTGTACGTCCCAAAAACAAACCCCAGACATCTAAGTTGTGTTCAAACTTTCAACCATTGAACCCTACAATGTGATAATCTCGTAGGTTTTGCACGACTCCCAGGATCTCGCACCCACCATTCAAATGAAGACCTAAGTTTGTAAGCACCAAATTTCGCTCTATAGTTAATTCAAATCAATGCTTATCATATGTCTTTATTGATATATGAAATCAGCTCTTGAGCCTCTCCAGTGTCAGGAAGCCAGGGCGTTGTTTCTGCAGATGTCAAGAGACGTCATTGCCCTCACTACAAGACATTGTTGTGAATATCTTGGTGGAAGACCAGCCCAGTATCAGGCAGCTTGAAAGATAAGATGCCATCATCCGTGAAGCTCAAGCTCTCACCTCGCTTCTTTTTGCATGAGGCTGACATCAACCCTCATCCACACTGATCAATACTCAACGACACTCAGGGACACTCAGTGACACTTCTACGTTGAGGAGGCCTGATACCAATTCCATATTTCCCTGAAGAGTTATTCTATCTAATCTATAAGCTTAAAATTCCTATCCTGAATACATGAAGACTAAACAAAACTAAATAAACAATGAATCTATTTAGATACCACAAGCAATCACCCAACCTTCTCATCCGTCAAGTTTTGTGAAACCCCTGGGCCATTGAACCCCAGATAAGTCTCTTGAATATCAGTGCCTCACAATTGTCACCCTTCGGATCCCCGCCAATGTGTACCTCTACACCTTTCAGTGACTCACGCTCCAACGTACCAAAGGGTGATTTCTTCAATTTACAATAGTTCAAATTTTCATCATCCGGAGCACCACAGTTGAGACTCTGGCTGTCATGTGTTAGACACCCAAGTTGGTCAAAAAACATTGGGACATGCAGTCGGCTCAAAGATTTGACAGCTAGCAGGGAACAGGCCATTCCAGATTCAACAGTGTTGCCAACACAGGGTGGCGGCATCCCAGGGCTGTCCTAACCTTTACCCCTGGTGTCCGCGACATCAGATGATAAGCCGGATGATCCTGGAAGCGAATCACTTATGGCGCCCTCGATCTTGGTGATTCCCTCATCGATTGCCCTTCCCATAAACAAATCTGGGAGGTGGATATCAAACCCTGTAATGCATGTTCCCCATATATCCTGCTGCGGAATCGGCCCAACCGGCGAAGACATCCTCATGGAGATATTGGTGTGTAGTCAACGATGGAGTCGCTGGTCATGTGCCGCCCATCGTCGCTGTAACAATAGATTATGACATCGTGTGGGTCATCAAGAACTGGATTGGACAGGAGCGAGGCTCTTACCATTTCATTTCAGTATCGTGAAACCATCATCAATGCAAGATAACCGTACAGAAGGAATCCTGAGGAGCCTTCGGCGGCCTTCCCCAGTAGCAGCAAGTTTATATCGAATTCTGTTGTTTGGTACCTTTCTCGAAATCATAGCTGACAGCCCCAAGATGTCATAGAAATCTAATTCAGCCAACTGGACTGCATTTATATAGGGGGGATGCCAATACAGCATGTTATAGTGACCACCAAAATTTAATTAGGCCCTCCATGCTGGTTTCTGACCCTGGCCGCTTCAGGAAGGCCAGGTTCAAACAAGACGCACACCACGGGGCCTCCCAAGTAGAGCACTCCAATCTAATAATCATCAGTCAGCAAGTAAAAAACACAGAAGGCCCTAATAGTTATGAATGAAAGTGACCTGTTGGTATAGGGTTGGGAGCCTCGTAATTCCCACCCCCAGGAACTGCCCTTGGAGTCAGGGCGTTGCTCCTCACCAGAGACGGAGTCGATAGGTCAATCAATGGGTCTGGCGTGCGCATCTGATAAATCATGGGTGCGTCTGGTGTGTTTGCGGTGTTGTGAGTGTTATAGTTTAGAGGAGGAGCATGTGCTAATGGATGAGGAAGAGCGTTATGGGCGGGAAGGGCAGGTGCCTTGTGACCCAGAGGCGCGTAATTCCCTATAACGACCCTATAGATATAATAGGTCGCTACAACAGGGTAGACTCAAGCCCATATGGTATACCAAGAGGTAACCAGATTGAGGATAGATTAGTATACTTAGTATACTAGCAGTAGACATGAGTTGGTACAAGTGTCTACAAAGTGACTTGGTAACATAGGGTTAGACAGGATAACCTTCAGAGAGGATGTTCACGTAAAGTTAAGGACACATAGTAAACATTGCACAAGCCTCAGGACCAGCATAAAATGAGGTCACGCCGACTCTCAAAGGGAACAAAGGCATAAAGTAGTACAGTTACCCTACCTTGGTACCATGATTACCCTACCATGGGGACCCAGTTACACTACTGAGGTATCCCAATTACCCTACCTTCACTGACAAAGTCATCTGCGGACTTTGGGGAAAGTTATCCCACTATAGTGGAGCTCTTAGATGTTTACAGGGCACTTCTTATGGTATGAAACAGGCAACTGATGGAGCTGAAGTGGTCCGAACCTCCTGTAACTTTGAGGTGATATTCCTATCACCCCACAGCTGCCCCAGCGTTGGTACGGTGTGACAGCACTGTACGGCGGTGGAGCTGTGTGCTTCCTAGTAAGGTGTGATCCATAGGAACACTCCCACAACACCATATGAGTTGTGGCTGTCCAACAGACCAGAAGCTGTTCGCAGGATATATAAGGAGTGTGAGGGTGACCGCCTCCTGCGGAGCCACCTGGATAATACCTGGGAACCACCTACGGGCATACTTTGACCTCCGGGTAGTAGTATGGTCACCTGTAGCGGGCCTGGGGCTAGTGTTCGTTACTGGGCCTTCGGGGCCCCGAAAAACGTGGGCCCCCGGCCCAATTCCCCGCCCCGACCCGCTGAATGGCCCGAGGCGGGGCGTGTTTTTTGAGGGTTCCCTGCCCCTGCCCCCGGCCCCGCCCGTTCCCCAGACGGGTCCCCGTTAAAACAGGTGGGGAGAAACGGGGCCCCATCCAGGGAATGAGCGGGGACTCGCCCCGGACGGGGGCGGGGCGGGGATTACCCCCAAAATAACCCCCCCGGCCCGTTGTAAGGGTGGGGCCTGGCGAGCGAAAACCCGCCCCGCCCCGCCCAGTAACGAACTCTACCTGAGGCTGACCGGGGAACCGGCACAGCTTCCAGGACAACCATCCCAACGCCAGTCCCTGGCTACCCTAAGAACTCTAGCATTACAATGGGTTATGAGTGGAGTCTAGAGGTGTGGGTCTTGTCACGAATTAAGAGGGTCCCGCCTGGTTGGCTGTGGGTAGCAGCCATGCAGTCTAGATGCACGAGATTTCTTATTGTAGGAGCATGCAGTCAGGTTCAAGTTTAGAAGCTTGGTATAGCCAAGTAGATTTGCTGATAGACTGCTTAGCTTGTATAGACGAAACCACCACTGGGCCAGTGAGTCCTGATGGATATTATCTCTACGGTGGGCATGTTGGTCGGCCACTGACATGCTACCGATAGGAAAGAGTTTTCACTCATGCATATGTAGTTGGAGAGACATCAATGGTAGCACTTCCTATTTGTGTGGACAGTTAATATCTGAGCAGTCCAACTGCCTGCAAGTGTTAGCTCGCTTTAGGCAGGTGCGTTGGACACCCCTGAGCTGAGCAGAGTGCTCGCAAAAGGTCAGAATGGTTGACAGGTCACCTCTGGCTTTTCGTTATTCTACTTAACTAAAGCGAGAGACACCCTATTCTGATAACCAACGACCCCCGAGAGAACTTATTGAGTGAACCTTTCAGGCTTAACGATATTAACTTTTACCCCTTGATTCTACGTTCAATTATCTTTATCTTTATTTTGATCCTTACATCTACTTTGAGTGTTCAGTGCGGTCGCAATCTTAGGATCCGTCTTCCTACAGAGTGCCCCCGTTACACTGGGCTAAGACTAGGCTTATATACTAAACTATCTTTAGGCAAGACATCCTAGGTGTAATCAAAGCTGGGAATAGCAAGGCAGGTTGGCTATTACAGCAAGTTGAACCGGTAGTAGACAAATATGTTGCTCCACGGAATATAGTGGCACATCATACCCGACATTGTGCAAGTGGTACACAGAAGCACTATCGGCCAAGCAAGATGGAAGGCCCTCCTACTACTCATAACGCTGCGAGTAACAGTATAAAGGATGCTACAACCCTAAGGCCTCCGAAAGGAAACAGGAGATGGGAACATAACCGCAATGGTACTTTGAGACCAAATGGCTGTGTCATTGGGCACCATGCCTTTCTTCCATGAATGGGATCACGAATGGGATCACACACACAGAATATTGAACTTAGACCCGGGCCAGCCCAGTCATCTAATACCAAATCTGCAATTCACATACTAAAAGAATTCGGCCAACCACTTTTACCATTCACGCAAACCATTGACGCCCTATTTAACTCTTTCCTCCTAGAGCTCCATTCCAAATACACAGCAGTCTATGGGACCATTTACAATGGAAGAGCTGACAATGTTGACAAGGCATTTGGAATATGGACCTCCCGCTCACTTGTTATTAATAGGAATACCAATAGCTATAAGGATCTGGGGGACATAGGCCATTAGGTAGTGTGTGATAGTAGTATTGGAAGACTTTGAGGACGGTGATGCCTGCTTTCCTGAGCTTGGAGTCAAGATTGATTGTACCCCTTGTATGTAGAAACTCCTGCACATCTTATCCAATTCCAATAAGTGACTAAGATATATTCTCTAAGTTCTATTATTTTCATGCATTCCTATGCAGTGAAACATTATATTTGCCCTTTTGTGGGAAATCACTGTAGTGTTGTCCACTTTACACATCAAGCAGTTCCCGATTCATATGTGGAGAAGACGGGAAAGCCATTGTGGGAGTTCAATAAGCTGCCTAAATGGTGGCAGAAGTTGCACATGCATCTGCATGTATAATAATGTTCCTAATGATTGATTTTTCTATTTAGTATGGGTATATACTTTTGAGCTTGGCCTGCCCTTGTTTGCAAGACTGTGCCCCCAAAATCATACGCCCAAAATCGTACCTCCACACTATACGCCCAAAGCCATACTCCCAAAACCAGATACTCAAAGCCAAACCATACACCCAACACCCTATGCACAAAGCCATACTTCCAAAGCCATACGCCCAAAGCCATACTACCAAAACTATACTCCCAAAACTATACCCCCAAAACTATACTCCTAAAACTATACACCTAAACCCATACCCCCAAAATCATACACCAAAGAGATTCACCTAAAACTATAGCCTCTTGTACACCATAGTCAGTGCCCAGTTTAACCACTATCTGCAAGTTTAGGGTAAGTGATTGGCTGAACCTCAGACCAGATTTAAATAGTGGCTAGTATTTGGGTGAATGGCTTGCAAGGCATGAGAGATGGGACACCTAAACCAATTGTCTTAGAATAAAAGGCCCAAAGCTAAACGCCCAAAGCTATAAGCCCAAAGCCATACACCCTGAATGGGATCACAAAATGATAAGCCGGACACCCTATTCTCAGTATGATAGGAATCATGCATACATAACTATACAACTATACACTTAGAGTTATCTACCCAAAATCACTGGCATATGCTTAGAAGTACTTAGAAACTTACTTAGATTATACACTTAGAATCATATACTGAGAGCAGTTTCCAAGCAGTATTTATCTGAAACTAGAAGCCCAAATCGTAATCATACCAGGACTCGGAGCACTATATTCAAATCCTATCTTTTCAGCTAGTTGCCAGATTGCTATATGGAATATCCTAATAGTGGAGTCATCAAACTAGACATACAAAATGATTAAGCGGTGTTGTGCCGGCCAATTCTGATCTCAAATTGAGATTTCAGATCAGAATTGAAAGGCCAACCCCCCTTAGATTTCAACCTACCATTTGCCTAGTCACAGAATATCACTTGTAGGAATGAGTGGGGAATGAGAAGATGGGGGGCCATCTAAGCAATCATCAGGGAAAGTAAAATATGCACCCCGCCCCATAGCCCGGCCATGGCACTGGGTCATACAGGGCGAGGCAGAGGGGCAAAGAGTTAACCCTGAGCCTGCATAACGGCGGTGTCACAAAGTGAAACCCCGCGCATCCCCGCCCCGTAACGACCACTAATGCACCCTTGCTCATCACTAGCACTTGTAACCCCACCTGAAGAAATTTCTCCAGGCCAATTTCTACTAGGTATTCTACTATATATTTACATTTTCATTTTGTATTTTATTTCTTTAGTTTACCAGATTGTGGGGTTGGTGGGGTGCGGTTGTCATGGCCAAATTCTCTCCTGTTGCCTGGTGGCGGTTACCATGCTCTGAGGCAACGTTAATTTTATTTTTGAATCACGGCCGGTCACTCGATGGCTTTGATAATTCATTGTTGCAATATATGATCGGTACTTGGACAAAGTATCATAGTAAGAGCAAATAGTCCAGATCTCTTATTGCAATAACTCTCGTCAATGAAATAATAAGAAAGACATAAAGCAGCTGTATATTACAGTGGTTTAATCCAGCCATTACCACATGCAGGGTTCCGACTAGTAAGCTGAAGACTGGACTGAACTTGTTGGTGTGGTCGAAAGTCAAGTCTAGTGCAATGGTGGAAATTAGATGGACTGAACAGTGAGGATTATCGGGCCCGACTCGGTCAGGATCGGTCCGACCAAGCCTGCCAAGCAATAGGTGATGCACCGCACTTTGACAGATTTACTATTTTTATCACAATAATATATTACCTTCAAATAAAGGTTATCTTAATTGAACTCATTGTTTCCATGAATTATGTGATAGGGTTGGAATGGAGATAGTGGCTTATATTAGGGGTGGTGAAAATAGGTTCACAAGTATCCAACTTTTTTCAGTTCACTAAGCGAGTGATATTAGATGACCACATCCCACAATACAGGCACTGGAATCAACTTATCCATCCCGGAATCGCATCCCCACCCTCTCCAGAATGCTCTATCAGCTTGTGTTGGGGGGGTGTTGATTAGCAATGTTGCGGGTGGCTTTGAGATCTTACTATCGCAACACCTGTATTCTTGGCCAGTGTTGGCCTGGGTGCCGTTCCAACTCTCATGAGATTCTACACTGGCAATACGGCACGCCTACCTATCCCACACACTTTAGACTTCTGGAATATGTTCGAAATTTCCTATATTGATTGCAATTACTGTGGCATTTATTTTATTGAAATCAGCGGGCGTGCCTGTGCCGGCTTCCTCTTTTTCGGCATACTATCGCCTCTTATATGTGATCTTTAGTAAAGAAGCCACCAGAAAGGAATAAAAGGAACAATGAAAGAACGCACATTAACCTTCAGCCAGTATCGAGCATGGAAAACATACTGTAAATATCCGAAAGAAATATTTGAGAGGAGAAAGAAACCATATACGAACATTGATGTCTGAACAATTACCTCTAATAACTAGTATGGATATGTTTGGCCAGCTACCAGGCACTTCGGACATGAGGAACTAGGAATGACTGGAGTTACATTGATGTATATTCATACTACCGATTGCTATAGATACAGCAGTCTTAGGCACATCTATAGGCGAACAAGCGGGATGGTGATTACCTCTCTCTGCTTTCTTTATTGATCAGACCCCCTTACCTTATACGTGGACTCCGATCTCGTCTGTGTGACCTCAGACGGTTTAAACAGTAACATACAAAAACCTTGGCAGCCTGAAGAACCGTTTACCAACCGCCATAGAGCTTCTGATTATAATTTTGGATCTGAAACGATACTTCTGTCATTGCCAAGAATACCTAGCCTAGTTGATATTTTACAGGGCTTGTCATCCTTTCCTCAGCATTTTAGTGCTCTCAACCTTTTTTCTTTCCCTGAGTCTACTAGTAGGTTCATAGAAGCATTCACACAAAATAACCATCCTGATCATGAAGTATCAGTACTAAGGGCTTTTGTGACATGAATAAGTTTGTATACAATATACCCCAACTCTGTGTGTCATCACAATAGGGCAGACCAGGAAGACTAGAAGTTAGATTACTTCAACTTGAGGCAAACACATATGATAGAAGACAGGATTACCTAATATCAGAATTTGCCGTCTGGGATGCCCTTTTCCTGTATTCTATCTCCGTAGTATACCCTACGGTAATCTACCGTGCGAGATCCGTCATACAAATTATCATAACAGGCAGTATTATTAGAACACTTTCTCTTAGCAGCTCATCTAAGTGGACAGGTTGGATATTTGGTACTCCATTTGGGGGCAGGGTGCTGGGAATTTAGATGAGGAGAGCAGAGGTGGAGGCATAGTACTAAGTTCGATTTGCGTTTCTTAGGAACAAGGCTCTGGAGATGCATGGTACACTTTGTAGTTTACCGAAGATCATTAAACAATACCAAAGCCTAAAATTTCCACTTCCAGAAGGAGAACAAGTATCGAAATTGAGTAAAATACCACACCACGATATGTGTGTTGGAAGGTTGAATGATTTTACATTAATGTATGTGCAAGAAAAACAATCATAGCAAATACAAGAAGGTAGGCTAGATAAAGAAAGGGAGAGGA
>Ga0307510_10003663_pt1 | contig 17946 bp, 16 predicted proteins | sample 12_EM_MG_FD_207224 | JGI IMG/M metagenome (GOLD analysis project Ga0307510, IMG submission 207224) | Populus trichocarpa ectomycorrhiza microbial communities from riparian zone in the Pacific Northwest, United States - 12_EM | ecosystem: Host-associated > Plants > Roots > Unclassified | place...
AAAGCAGAGTATGAAAATAAAAGAAAGGATCTCCGGCGCCTTTTATAGGACCGGTGTTAAAGAAACGGCCGAATTGACTATCCCAGAAAAAGAAACGGATCCCGGACACACCACTGTGACCAAATACCTGCTTTTCAGGATGCAGGTCGAATTGCAGGTAGAGACAGATCAGTTCCGGCAAGGTAAAAATAGCAGTAAGAAGGATGGCAATCACCCAGCGGATATTACGGAACTGCCCCCACTCCTTACCCATGATCCAGTCCAGGATAAAGCCCGCGGCGATGGTGATGAGTACAAATGGCCCCTTGGTCATCACCGCACATGCCGCCAGCAGAGAGCCAAAGACCAGGTGTTTCCCCGGTCTTGTCCGGGATGCCTTATAGAAATGATAGACCGAGCCGATGATAAGACCCGTCAGATAGGGTTCAGCCCTGACATCGTTGTTGGAAATAACCAGGTGGGCGGCAGAGACATAGATAAGGGTCGCCAGTTGCGCTACAGGCTTTCCGTATAATGACAGAGCCAGACGCCAGGTATACCAGGCACCGGCAGCCCAGAACAAAAGCGCCGGAAATTTATAGGCAAAAGCATTGATCCCAAAACAACGAAAGCTGATCGCCGCTACCCAGAATGGAAAATGAGGCTTATCGAGCCAGTCTTTCCCTTCTACACGAAGATTGATGAAGTCCCCGCTGCGGGCAATGGTTTTGGCGATAGTCGCATAAAGGGAACCATCAGGTTCAAGAATAGGGATCAACAAGCCGCCGGCGTTTACCAGTATTGCGGGTACTAAAAGCCAGGTAAACCATTTTTGCAGCCAGGTCTCCCATTCAGCATTGTATGGATCGAGCATTAACTCAAATATAGGCAATCTTACAAACCAGAGATCGGCAAAACTTACAAACCAGACCCTATTTCCGGGGATTTTGAAAAGGGTTGCCGAAAGAAGGGAGGCCGGTTATTCTGCCTGTTCTCCCAGTAAAGGAAAACCCGTGACATACCCAACCCCGTTAGGAAGCCCGCCAGCGATCCGACGGCAATGTCAAAAGGGTAGTGCTTGCCTACATAGATCTGTGCATAACAGACAGCAGCTGCCCAGAACCAAAGCCATCGCCATTTTTTTCCCGTTATCGACCGGAGAGAAAAGAACCAGAAAGCAGCCAGACCAAAATGATTGGCGGCATGATTGGATGGCATAGAATAGAGTCCGCCGCAGTCTACCAGGTTTCTCAGGTTTGCCTGCATTTCCGGATCATGACAGGGACGCAGCCGCCCAAAAAAAGGCTTCAGCACCTGTGCCGTCACACTATCTGTGATAGCAAAAGTGAGCAGGCTCAGCGCGATGAACGGGAGCGCCTTATTCCTGTCTTTAAAAAAGATATAAACGAGCATGAAAACATACAGCGGTATCCAGGTATAAGGGTCCCGCAACAGTGGCATGATCCTATCCAGCACGGAATGATCTGAGTCGTGCTGGATCAACACGAACAACGCCTTATCCAAATTGTCCAGCCAGTTTAACAGGGACATACGGTCTTATTTATAAATTTAAAGCTAATAGGAAAAAACCGACGGCAAGGCATTCCGGGGATTATCGTTAAGTTAATAATGACTGATGCAAAACTGAGGCCAGTGGCCCTTCCCACATCATATAATGTTAAGTTAATCTTCCGGTAAACATGCGATCATAACCCTCAACTAATTTTGACAAACCCATTAAAGATGAAATTTATCCTCCCTTCACTGGTGATGCTGTTGCTGATCTACTCCATTCGAGTACATGGTCAGCCTCCCAACACAGAAGCCGCACCTGTCCGAACAAAACATTTATTTATAATTACTATCGACGGATTCCGCTGGCAGGAAGTTTTTTCCGGAGCAGATCCTTCATTGGTAGCCAATGAAGAATATGTGCGGGATACTTCCCTGATGCGCAGCCTTTACTGGGACAGTACAGCAGAACTGCGCAGACGAAAGCTGCTGCCCTTTTTCTGGGGCACCATTGCGGAGAAAGGACGGTTGTATGGCAACCGGCTCTGGGGTAATAAAGTGAATGTCAAGAACTGGTATAAAATTTCCTACCCGGGCTACAACGAAATATTCACAGGACATACGGATGCTTTCAGCAGCCCCAACCTGCCCGTCAACAATAAGCACGTCAACGTACTGGAATATCTGAACTCCAGCAAAGAATACAAGGGAAAGGTCGCCATCTTTACTTCCTGGAATGTCTTCCCTTATATTCTGAACGAAAGTCGCAGCGGACTGCCGGTCAACAGCGGTTACGAAAAGCTGAACGAAGATGGAGATGCGGCCGCCGGGCTTATCGACAGCGTACAGGTTACCATGCGGCAAAGCAAAACCCGCCACGATATGCTGACCTGGCTCAGTGCCCGGGAATATATCGGACAGCATCACCCTTCTGTTCTTTTCCTGGGTTTTGGAGAGACTGACGAGTGCGCACATGCCGGCCGGTATGATCTCTATTTGCAACAGGCATCGGATCTCGACCGCATGATCTCCGACCTCTGGTATTATATCCAAACAGACCCCTATTATAAGGACAGCACAACTCTTTTGATCACTACAGATCATGGCCGGGGCTGGAAAACGAATAAGTGGACCACCCATGGGTTTTGGGCAGAAGGGTCCGGAGATATCTGGATGGCTGTGCTAGGCCCTGATATTCAGCCTGAAGGAGAATTGAGAACAAAGAGCCAGGTCTATCAGAAACAACTGGCAGCGACAATTGCCTCCCTGATGGGCGACCCCGTAGCGCCAGGCCATCCCCCGGGCAGGGCCATCGCGTTTCCGGTGAGCACAGCCGGATTACAGGCAAGGGTCCAGGCCCTACCGGAACATCCTGCGGTAAAAGGCACAAATAAAACGGAAACTCCGGCAGTAAATGGGATCGCCAGCGGAGACATGAGGTGACCCGGTGCCGTAAGACGAACGGAATTCTCCCGGCAATGTGGTCTAATAGTTCTATTTTTGCCGCAAATTTTGCGGCATGGCATTCAACTCGATACTTCAACTTTTTACTCCAAAAGACCGGGTATTCTATTCCTTATTTGAAGAAGTCGCCGACGGCGTCGGTAAAATGGGCAAGCTGATGAAAGAATTTGTGGGAGAATCCGACCCGGACAAAAGAGCAGGTATCCTGTCACAGGTTGAGGACCAGGAACACGTCAATGACGATCTCACACACCGCATTTTCACTGAGCTGGGCCGGAATTTTATCACCCCCTTCGACCGGGAGGATATCCATTACCTGGCAAGCGCCCTGGATGATATCTGTGATTACATTTATGCCACAGCCAAAAAGATCAATTTTTACAAGGTCAATCCTAATGATACCGGTATACAGAAAATGGCGGACCTGATCGAGCAGGGCGCCAGACAGATCCAGATCGCGGTAAAGGAGCTGCGCAACATGCGGGATATGCGTAAGATAACCGATGTGCTTGTCAAGGTAAATAGTATTGAAAATCAAGCTGATGACATCTTCGATCTGAGCATCGAACGCCTCTTTGAAACAGAGCCGGACGCCAAGGAAGTGATCAAAAAGCGCGAGATCTACCAGGTGATGGAAGACGTTACCGACAAATGTGAAGACGCCGCTAACGTAATCGAGTCCATCATCATTAAATATGCCTGATCTGTATGAGCTTCCTGGTAGTTATCATTATTCTGGCTCTCGTATTCGACTATATCAATGGATTTCATGACGCCGCCAATTCCATCGCAACCATAGTTTCGACCAAGGTGCTGACCCCCTTTCAGGCAGTGCTGTGGGCGGCGGTCTTTAACTTTGCCGCCTTTTTTATTTCCCGCTATGTGATCGGGGAGTTTAAGATCGGTAATACGATCGCAAGCTCCGTCAACAAGGATTTCATCAACCTGGAAGTTATCTTTTCCGGACTGATAGCGGCTATCTGCTGGAATCTGCTGACCTGGTGGTTTGGTATTCCCTCCAGCTCCTCCCATACCCTGCTGGGAGGGTTTATGGGCGCGGCCCTGGCGCATGCAGGCGCATTGAGCCGCAACGGAGTGGCTGTCATCAATTATGCCAAGGTGATCCCCACCTTTCTTTTCATTTTCCTGGCCCCGCTGATCGGCATGGTGGTGGCCTTTATCATAACGCTTATTATCCTGAACATTTGCCGTCGTGCCAATCCTTACAAGGCAGACAACTGGTTCAGAAGATTGCAGCTGGTCTCCTCGGGTCTGCTGAGCCTCGGACACGGGGGCAATGATGCGCAAAAAGTCATGGGGATCATCGGTGCGGCCATGATCTGGTATCAAAAGTCCCAGGGACATGAAATGTCATTTAAACAATTTATAGACCACAATATGTGGGTACCCCTGGCAAGCTTCTCGGCCATTGCTATCGGTACGATGAGTGGTGGCTGGAAGATCGTCAGGACAATGGGCACAAGGATCACAAAAGTGACACCCCTTGAAGGGGTCAGCGCAGAAACAGCCGGCGCCATAACATTATTCATTTCCGAAAAGCTGGGGATCCCGGTCAGCACCACCCATACCATCACCGGCTCGATCATCGGAGTAGGCGCTACCAAACGGCTTTCTGCAGTAAGATGGGGTGTAACCATCAATCTGCTCTGGGCATGGGTACTGACCATCCCTGTAAGCGCCCTGCTGGCTGCTCTTGTTTATTTCATAGTTAGCTTTTTCAGATAGATTTTTATAGAAGGTCGGCATAACTTTATTATCTTTCCGGGATTTTCAAAACCCAGGAAAGAACTATGAAGGGAATAATTCTGGCTGGAGGATCCGGCACACGTCTTCATCCAATAACTTATGCTATCAGTAAGCAGATCATGCCTGTCTATGATAAACCCATGGTCTATTACCCTCTGTCGACCCTTATGCTGGCAGGTATCAGGGAGATCCTGATCATTTCCACGCCACATGACTTACCCCTGTTCAAAAAATTGTTTGGAGACGGTTCTCAATTGGGACTTTCCTTCTCCTATGCAGAACAACCGCTGCCCAATGGACTGGCCCAGGCCTTTGTGATCGGAGAAAAATTTATCGGCAAGGATGCCGTAGCGCTGGTACTGGGAGATAATATTTTCTATGGAGCAGGTCTGGGGAAACAGCTTGAAAAAAATGCCAATCCCGAGGGGGGAATTGTCTATGCCTACCAGGTAAGCGACCCCGAACGATATGGAGTTGTTGCCTTCGACTCCGACAACAAGGCCATTTCAATAGAAGAGAAACCAGCAAAACCCAAAAGCAATTACGCAGTTCCGGGGCTTTATTTTTATGACAACAGCGTAGTAAACATTGCCAAAGCGCTAACACCGTCACCACGCGGAGAATATGAAATTACCGACGTCAACAGAGAATATTTGCGACAGGGGAAATTAAAGGTGTCTATCCTGGACCGGGGGACTGCCTGGCTGGATACAGGGACCTTTGATTCGCTGATGCAGGCTTCACAGTTCGTACAGGTGATCGAACAACGACAGGGCATCAAAATTGCCTGTATCGAAGAAATTGCTTACCGGAAGGGATTTATCAATAAAGAACAGGTTGAAAAAATTGCACAGCCGCTGCTGAAAAGCGGATATGGGGAGTATCTTATAAATCTTATACATTCATAAATTGCTTTCATGCCAAAGATTCTTGTAACCGGTGGATGCGGCTATATAGGTTCCCACACCATAGTCGACCTTATCGCCAATGGATTTGAAGTCATTTGCGTCGATAACAATGTTCGTTCTTCTCCCCGAATCCTCGAAGGAGTAGAAAAGATCACAGGAAAAAAGATCAAGAACTACAAGGTCGACCTTTGCAACTACGACGATACTTTTGCCATTTTCCAGGAAAATGATAATATAGCAGGCATCATACATTTTGCCGCCTATAAGGCGGTAGGGGAATCAGTAGAGCAGCCCCTGATGTATTTCGAGAATAATTTGATGTCCCTGATCAACCTGTTAAAATGTGTCCAGGAATTCGAGATCCCTCATTTTGTTTTCTCTTCTTCCTGTACAGTCTACGGTAACCCGGATGTGATACCGGTCACGGAGCTGACACCGCCGAAGCCGGCGGAGTCCCCCTACGGTTATACCAAACAGATGGGAGAACAGATCATCAATGAATTTTCCAAGGCATCTACCCATACAAAATGTATCCTGCTGCGTTATTTCAATCCGGTGGGCGCACATCCCAGCATCCTCATCGGAGAGATGCCTATCGGCCGGCCCGCCAACCTCGTACCGGCCATTACCCAGACGGCTATCGGCAAGCTTCCGCAGATGACCGTATTCGGAGATGACTATCCCACAAGGGACGGCTCCTGTGTGCGTGATTTTATCCATGTCAGCGACATAGCGCATGCACATACCCTGGCCCTTCAGTATATGCTGGATAAAAAGATAACAAAAAGCGCGGAAGTATATAATCTCGGGACCGGAAATGGTGTGACAGTATTGGAAGCCATCAAGGCTTTTGAAAAAGTGAGTGGGGTCAAGCTGAATTACCAGATCGGCCCACGCCGCCCCGGAGATGTAATAGCCATTTATGCCAATAATGACCTTGCCCGAAAGCAATTGGGCTGGACAACAGAATATGGCCTGGAAGACATGATGTCTACTGCCTGGAAATGGGAGCAGAAGCTAAAAACCGATGCAAAGTTCTACAACGGCAAGTTTTCGGAATTCAATTAAACTCCTTTACTTTGTAACGCCAAACCAGGGATTCGCGTCTCTGTCATCCATTTTAATCACCTTCAATTTTTGATGTAATGCTAAAAGATATTCAGGTAACCGGCCAAAAAGATACACGCAGCGGATTTGGAGATGGAATCGCAGAAGCAGCCCGAAAGAACCCCAGGATCGTAGCCCTCACAGCTGACCTCGCCGGCTCGATGAAATTACAAACGTTTATCAAAGAAAACCCCGAACGTTTCGTCCAGTGCGGGATTGCAGAAGCCAACATGATCGGCATCGCAGCCGGTCTGACCATCGGTGGTCACATCCCCTATACCACAACTTTTGCCAACTTCTCTACAGGCCGGGTTTATGACCAGATCCGTCAGTCTGTAGCCTATTCCAATAAGAACGTAAAAATATGTGCTTCACACGCAGGCGTAACCCTGGGTGAAGACGGCGCCACACACCAGATCCTGGAAGACATCGGACTGATGAAGATGCTGCCCGGTATGACCGTGATCGTACCTTGCGATTATGCCCAGACAAAGGCTGCTACAATGGCTATAGCAGACTATGTCGGCCCCGTCTACCTGAGATTCGGCCGCCCGGTATGGCCCATCTTTACGGATAGTCTGCCTTTTGAGATCGGTAAGGCCCAGGTCTTCTCCGAAGGAACAGATGTTTCCATCTTCGCTTGCGGCCACCTGGTATGGAAGGCCATCGAAGCCGGTAAAATTCTCCAGGAAAAAGGGATTTCGGTCGAGGTGATCAACCTGCACACCATTAAACCCCTCGACACCGCTGCGATCATCAAATCCGTTCAGAAAACCCGTTGCGCCGTCACTGCCGAAGAACACAATATCATCGGTGGACTGGGTGACGCTGTTGCACAGACAGTAGCCCGCAACTTCCCCATTCCTATCGAATACGTCGGAACCAATGATACCTTTGGTGAAAGCGGCACTCCTACAGAACTGTTGAAGAAATACGGACTGGATACGCCAAATATCGTTGCAGCGGCGGAGAAGGTTATTGCAAGAAAAAACAAATAAATGGGGGTGACCATCCAAGATACCGAACTGCTCCTGCAATTCCGGCATCCTGAGACAAAAGAGAAGGCTTTTACTGCTATTATAAAAAAATACCAGGAAAAACTGTATTGGCATATCCGCAGAATGGTGGTTGAACACGAAGATGCCAACGACGTATTACAAAATGTCTTTATAAGGGTCTGGAATGGCCTGGAAAACTTCCGGGAGGACTCGCAGCTCTATACCTGGCTTTACCGGATCGCTACCAATGAATGTCTCAGCTACCTGGAGCAGCAGAAGCGGAAGTCGGCCCTACCCCTGGATGAATCGGAGTCCGGCCTGAGCAATAAGATCGTGGCAGACAAGTATTTCGATCCCAATAAACTGGAGTGGAAGCTTCAATTGGCCATTCAGCAACTCCCGGAAAAACAGAGAGTTGTGTTTACCCTTCGGTATTATGACGAGATGCCCTACGAAGAGATGAGCCGGGTCCTGGAAACTTCAGAAGGCGCACTCAAGGCCTCCTATCATCACGCTGTCAAAAAAATAGAGGATTATATCCTGAACCGGTAGATCCACCCGGTTCTTAAAATATAGAAATAACCGGATTGATCATTAAACTTTAATTAATGAGCAGGGTCTCAAAATAGATGAACGCGAAGAATGAAATATTGGAAGAACTGAGGATGCTGAGCGCTGTCGTCAATGATATCAGCCGCGAAACCCCTTACAGGGCGCCGGCAGGTTATTTCGATGGCTTTCCGACTCTAATGCTAAGCCTGACCGGCGAGGCAGTAGGGACTGAAAGACCATTTTTTGCCACAGAAAAAGATAAGCCCCTGATATCCAAAGATATGCCCCTGACGTACAGTGTTCCGGAAGGGTATTTTGAAGGATTCGCGCGAGGGGTGCTGGACAAAATAAAGGCCGGAGATCAAACTGCCCGGCAGCCCCGGAATCCGGGTGATGCCCTGCCAGAATTGGTCAGCGTAGAAGACGCAAGCGAAGAGCTCGCAAGACTCTCCCCCTTTTTAAGCGGGATAAGCCGGAAACTTCCCTACCAGACACCGGAAGGCTATTTTGAAGACCTAAGCCCGATAATGGCTCCACTGGCGGAAATCCGGGAGAAGCCATTGTACGGCGTCCCGGAGGGTTATTTTGAAGGCCTCGCCGGAGAGATCCTTTCAAAGGTAAATCGGGCGAAGGTAAAAGAACCGGCCCGGGTCATATCGGCACCAATGATCCTTTTGGGTCAGCGTTCCTGGTGGAAATATTCGGCAGCAGCTGTCGTAGCAGGCCTTATATTTACTATCGGCTGGCTGCGTCTGCATACCCCGACCAATACCCACCACTCCGCACCGGCGGCAGATGTTGCAAGCAACCTTGTTAAAATAAGCGATCAGGACCTGCAAAGCTTTCTGGATGACCAGAATGACCAGAACCAGACCGCTGCAGAAACTGAACCTGTGAACAGCACCGCTACCCTGGATATTACTGACAGCGATGTTAAATCTCTCCTGGGGGATGTGCCCGACGGGGAACTGAAGTCATACATGGAAGAACATGGAGGGGCCAATGACATTGCAACGAATTAGAAGCAACAATGAAAAAATTATTTTCCGTATTGGTGATGTTTTGCTGGCTGTGCTTACCTGCCCAGTCTCAGGGCCCCAAACAAAGACCCATGGCTGGTTTGGTAGAAGCTTATAAAACAGCTTTTATCACTCAAAGACTAAACCTGACAACGGAGGAAGCTCAAAAATTCTGGCCCATCTACAATTCTTACATTGCCGAAGTTCGACAGGTAAATCTTATTTATCATCAGGACGGCAACGAGCTTCACATGGAAGAGTCCCGTCTCAATATCAAGAAAAAATATAGCGTAGAATTTCTCAAAGCAATCTCTCCGGGGAAGATCAACGATTTTTTTAAAGCTGAAAAAGACTTTGATGTGATCATCCGTCGGGAGATGCAAAGAAGACAGATGCAGCGCCGGCCCTTTGGCGGAGGCCAGTAGACCCCAGGCTTGTCACGACTTCCAGCGATCAGACCTGCCTTTTTTCGCGCGTAAGAGTCGCTTTCATCATTAACAATTCATAGACCCTGACATTTCCTCAATTGACCGAATAATTTCACAGGAGCTTGCCCGATATACGATATTTGAACTTGGTGTTTTTCATAGGTTAGCAACGGCCGGCTCTTTCCAGGGCAGGCCTTTTTTCTTTAATGCCATTTTAATCTCGCCCGCCCCGGACAAGGGTTTCACCCCTTCTACCTACTCGTATACAAAGGCGTTTTTACATCATGATAAAAGAGAAAATTCCAACCTTCCGCCTGCCCTTTCTCCCACCATTCCTGTCGCAGCTCCATCGCCTTTCTCCCATCATAATCATACTTGGCCACGAACCGACTCTTCATGCTCTGTAGCTGAGGCGCTACATCCCCGCCAAAGAAAGCCGTTTCTCCACTGTCAACAATCCAGAAGACCTGGTGCCACGGACAATGCGCACCCGTTATCTCATATTTGATATAGCCATCGATAACGCCATCCCCATCCAGAAAACTAACCTGCGGAGCAGTCTTCAGGATCTCAAGCTCTTCGGGTATATATGAGGTCGGGCCCTTTTCAAACGCATATTCGAGCTCGCGACGCTGTACATAATAAGTCGCATTCGGAAAAGAGAGACCGCGTGTGGCGACAGGACCACCACTCAACCCCGTAGCCGCAACAGGTCCGCGACTCCTGTCTCCGCATATCCCCCCGGCATGATCCTTATGTAAATGACTCATCAGCACCTTCGTAACCTTCGCAGGATCGATACCCGCATCAAGTAGATTACGATGGATCTGCAGAACACCGCCCTTTTCATAACCAAGACCCGTGTCTATAACGAGGATATCATCGGAAGTGACGATAGCGAATGGTTGTACCTCAACAAGCAGACTGCCGACAGGACGTGACTGCAGGTCGTCTTTTTCGGTGTCAAAAGGGACGAAGCGTTTGGTCTTGTCTATTGTGAAAGCCCCCTCGGACAATGGAATAATTTGCATAGTGCAAAGTTAATGAATTAGCAGGCGCGCAGGCGCCGGCAGCGATCGCGGGTCCTGGCGCAGCCAATGGCTACCTCAACACCATTTGCCGGTCGGCATCCAGACGGACCAGGATAAATAACATGACACTGAAGGTCAGCAGAGAAGTCCCTCCATAGCTGACAAAAGGCAGCGGTATACCAATAACAGGCGCCAGCCCCAGCGTCATACAAACGTTGATAACGATATGGAAGAATAGCACGCTGGCCACACCATAGGCATAACATCGGCTGAACACACTTCGCTGTCTTTCGGCAACCGTCACTATCCGCATCAGCAGCAGTATATAAATACCCAAAAAGATCATGCTCCCAAGAAAACCAAAACCCTCCCCGATAGTACAGAAGATGAAGTCGGTCTTTTGCTCGGGCACAAAATCATAACGGGTCTGAGTTCCCTTTAACAAGCCCTTACCGATAAAACCGCCGGAACCGATCGCAATCTTGCTTTGCTTTACATTGTAGTTGTTGTCCTTCTTTTTACCACTGGTCTTCACCTCGCTTTCCAACGCCACCTCTGTCGCCTGGTCTTTCGGGACATAGTCTTTACCGATAGCGTCATAGATCCGTTTCACCTGGTAGGGCTTGAAGACATGGTCGAAAGCGAATGGAACGACGAACCGCTGCACACCCACGCACACAAACCAGATCCCGACAATAAGAAAGAGCATCGACCGGTTTCGCTTGATGACCTTCCGCAGAATATAAATGGCGCCAATAGCAATGGCGGTGAGAATGAGAGCAAGCGTATTTGGCTCCAGTAACAGGGTCGCAACCACCAGCACAGCAAAAGAGAAGCCGATGACCAGTATCGACGGGGGCAAACCCTCCCGGAACATCACCAGGAAAAAGGAGAAATATACAAGAGACAAACCCGTTTCCTTCTGCATGATGCTGAGCATGGCCGGCACCAGCGCAATGACCGTAGCGATCAGTTGCGAACGCGGACGGGTGAAATTGGTTTCCACACGCGACAAATACTTCGCCAGCGCAAGATTCACAAAGAGCTTACAAAGATCGGCAGGCTGTAGCTGGAAGGCGCTGCCAAAACGGATAATCGATTCCGTCCCCTTTACCCGCGAGTGAAAAGGAAAGACCAGCAGCAGCAGGAAAATACCAAAAGCATAACCCAGGTTGGCGGTAGCCGTAAAGAATTTACTATCGGTAAGCAGTATGAAGGTTCCCAGGATACCCGATATAACAAGGAAAAGCAATTGACGGCTGTATTCAGTCTTTAACGAAATGAACCCCTGTACAATATTGTCCCCGTTGTGATAGGAGGCCGAAAAGATGCTCGTGACGCCGATAGCGCACAGCGTAAACCAGATCCAGACCAGTGACCAGTCTACGCCTTTTGATATGGTGGGGTTTCTTTGGCTCATAGTATTAGCGGGTCGAATCTTTGTGAATAGGATCTGTCACCGAAGGGGTTGCCGCTCCACCATCTGGTTTTACAGTTGTGTCCTTCTTAGGATGAGACGGAGGAAAGACTTTCTTTAACGAATCGGCAGATCCGGCAGGCTTCCTCCGGTTGGCCGAATCCGGTGCCGGGCCTACTTTCCGGGCGGAATCCTGCTTTACCTCGGAAGCCGCAGCCTGCGCCCTCAACCTGGCCATTCTTTCAGCCAGAGCGCTCTTATAGGGCGACGGCTTACGCAGATTCAGCAATATGGGACTTCTCGAATTATCCGAGGTGTCCAGCATCATATAACGGAAGGACGGCGTCTGGTATTTCAGCAGACGGGCACTGTCCCCGGTCTGTTTCGCATAATAGGCGGCACGCAGGGAATCATCCTTGAACTGAAGCCGGACAAGGTACTTTGGCATCAGGTTGCGACCGGCAACATCATCCTCGAGAGCCAGCCGGGAGGTGCTGAGGCTGTCATTGAGATATTTTTCGACCATCAGGGAAGCTATGGGGCCGGCCTGCGCACCACCATATCCCCCGCTTTCGATGACGACAGCAACGCAGATCTTTGGGTTTTCCCGCGGTGCAAAACAAACAAAAATGGAATTGTTCCTAAGCTTGACGACCCGACCATCAATGACCATTTTATTCTCGGCAGTACCCGTCTTTGCACACATATTGATGCCGGGAATACGCGCCAGCCGGCCGGTGCCAATCTCGGTCACATCCTGCATCCCGCTATGTACTACTTCAAATGCGGCATCCGAAATATGGGTGACCGGTTCGTGTTTTTGGTGGAACCGGCTCAGCAGCGTATCGTCCTCTGGTGCGCCTTCGATGCTTTTTACAAAGTGCGGAGTATAATAGTATCCTTTATTGGCAACGATACACATCGCATTAGCGATCTGCAAGGGCGTCAAACTCATCTTATCCTGCCCGATGCCCATCGTGACCATGGTGCAGGAGTTCCATTGATGGTTGTAATCCTTATCATATGCAGTAGTATCCGGGATATTTCCATTGTCTTCGCTGGGGAGGTCTACCCCGATACGATGGCCGAGGCCAAAAGCATTGACATATTCTTTCCATTTTGTCAATCCTCTACGGGCACTATGAAATTCGGGGTTGTCGACTTCCAGGCGGAAGGTATTGTAGAAAAAAGAGTTACAGGAGTGCGCGATGGCAAGGCGAAGATTGGCTGCATGACCCGGAATTTTTTCGTCACATTTGCGAGGCTGATCACAGCCATAGTAATAACCAAGACAGCTGATACCACTCGCAGGAGTGATGACGCCTTCATCAAGACCGATCAGGGCCCCGATGGGTTTGTATGTAGAACCCGGCTGATATTGCCCCTTGATGGCCCTGTTCAGCAACGGCCTGGAAGCATCCAGCACCAATCGCGCATAGTTGGCTTGCTTGTCAGGACCCGTCAGCGAATTGGGATCATAGGTTGGCCCCGAAGCCATGGCCAGGATCCCCCCGGTAGAAGGTTCGATAGCAACGACAGCACCCGTTTTCCCATACAACAGCCTTTCTGCCAGCTGCTGTAGTTCGATGTCCATATAGGTATGAAGATTCTTTCCGGCAATGGCAGGCGTGTCAAGCCCCTGATCCTGGTAGTGTCCAACCAGCCTGTTCTTATTGTCTTTGATCCAGAATTCGATACCCCGCTGACCCATCAGCACTCTTTCATAAGACTGCTCCAGCCCGCTGCGGCCGACATAGTCACCCAGCTGATAGAAGTTGTTCGAACGACGCAGTATAGTGGAATCCACTTCCCCGACATATCCCATGATGTGAGCCGCCGCACTATAGGGATAGACTCGAACAGGACGCTCCTGGAGGTTAAAACCCGGGAACTTCCAGATATTCTCTTCCATCCGCGCATACATCTCGGGGGGCAGCAGGTCCTCAAAGATAGTGGGACGGAAAGGACCATTCTTGATCCGCGCATCGATGATCCGGCGATGGAATTCGGCTGTGTCGATGCCTATCAGCTGACAAAAATAATTCGTATCGATGTTTTTGACCTGGGAAGGCGTAACCATCAGGTCATAAAGGATGGTATTATTCAGAATAGCCTTCCCTTTCCGGTCGAAGATGATCCCTCTCGTAGGATAAACGCTTTTTCGGAAAAGAGCATTCTCCTGAGCCTGTTGTTTATATTTCTTGGAAATGATCTGCAGGTTGAACAGCTGCGCCGCAATGATCAGGAACATCCCTGCGAAAATAAGGCGGACGATATTACTACGGGATTGATTAAATACAGACATACTTTATGGACTACCTACAATTTACGAAGTACCGGTTAATAAACGAGATTTGACCTTTATATCGTATTGGTCCTGAACTTTTGTTTTCGGAAGAACAATAATTCGGTCAATAGGATCAGCAACAGGCTGATGGCAGTCGAAGCGATCACTTTACCAAGGAAGTACATAAAGGAGCCAAAGCTCATCCACTCCAGCAAAACGAGGTAAATATGATGTAAAAGAGTCAGCACGATAACATAAGTCGCATAAGGAGCCCATCCCATACTAACAATCGAAGGGGAGATATAGTTCTTATCGGCGCCCTCCTGGGAAATAAGCAGCCCGATGACAAAAGGACGCGCATAAGCGATAAGAGTACAGGCCGCGGCATGGAGACCGGGTGTCATGGTAAAATAATCCAGGCAAAGGCCAAAAAAGAAGCCGGTAAAGGTCAGCGCCGCCCGGGAAAGTCCAAAGGGCAGCCAGAGTATAAAGAGAAAATAGAGATAGGGAGTAATAAACCGGTGCAGCGGCGGCATCTTGAAAAGAATGAATACCTGCACCAGGATAAACAGGACAAAACGGATGATATTTTTCAGCAGCTCACTCATTGGTTCTTTTTACGCGTCGAGTCCTCCAGCCTTTTTTGCTCGTCATATTGAAGATTATCAACCACATACACATATTCAATATTCGAAAAGTTGGTAGCGGTTTTTATCTTCAGAATATAAAAATTGGTGGTATTGTCAGGGACGATCTCATAGACGGTGCCTACCATCAGGTTGGCCGGAAAGAGAGAGGATATCTGGGTCGTAAGGACGGTATCACCCTTGTTTACCTTGGCGCTTTTTGGAATATTCCTCATCGTCACGAAGAGAGGGTTTTGTCCATCCCAGTTCACGGCCCCCGTTTCGCTGCTGTTCTTAAGCTTGGCCACCACTTTGAACTGCAGGTGAAGCATGCTCATGACGGTAGCGAAGTTCTCGCTGACATTCACGACGGAGCCCACAATACCCTGAGGTCCCGTGACACCCATATTGGGCCGGACACCCTGGGCGAATCCCCGGTGGATGGTGAGGTAATTGGTTTGGGAACCGATGGAATTGTTGACCACCTTTGCTTCCAGGATCCTGTATTTGATATAGGACTTGCCCGAATCGACCCTGATGGTGTCCAGGATAAGCCGCCGTATGGAGTCCGGAGCCTCGTAATTATCCTTTAGCTGCTGGCGGAGGACAAGGTTCTCGCGGACCAGGGACTCATTGGTCTTCTTTAGCTGAAAGTAATATTCGATACCGTTGTATTTTTCGTTGATACGGCCGGTTATCTCGGTGCTGACATTGAGAAAGGCAGCTTCGTGAAATTTATTGTACCGAAAAAGGAAAGAAAGGGCTGTTATCTGCAACACCAGGAAGAAGAGAAAGTTAAAATGCCTTCTGATGAAGAGAAAAACGTTACGCACCTGATTTGAAAGTTGTGGTTTTTTTAGTTACTTATTGGTTGCCCGGGAACGAACCGATGCATCCAACGGATACATCGAATGGATACCGCCGGCCCCTCTATCTCATAACGAACGGATATCGGTCATAATTCTTCAGTGCTATACCAGTCCCGCGGACCACGCTTTTCAGAGGGTCGTCGGCAATGTGTACGGGTAATTTGATCTTTTGGCTCAATCTCTTGTCCAGACCGCGAAGAAGAGCACCCCCACCGGTCAGATAAAGCCCGCGGCGGTAGATATCACCGGCCAGCTCAGGTGGAGTCGTCTCCAGCGCCTTCAGGATAGCTTCTTCGATCTTAAAGATACTCTTGTCCAAAGCTTCGGCTATTTCCTGGTAAGAAACCATGATCTGTTTCGGGATACCGGTTACCAGGTCACGGCCATTGACAGGGATATCATCAGGGGGATTGTCAAGGTCTTTCAGCGCAGCACCGATCTGGATCTTGATCTGCTCAGCTGTTCTTTCCCCGATAAGCAGGCTATGATAACGACGCAGAGCTTCCATGATGTCGGCCGTGAATTCGTCACCCGCAATACGGATAGACTGGTCGCAGACGATGCCGGCAAGAGCAATCACCGTAATACCGGTGGTGCCACCGCCAATGTCAATGATCATGTTCCCGACAGGCTCTTCGACGTCAATACCGATACCCAGCGCCGCAGCCATCGGCTCATGGATCAGGTAGACCTCTTTGGCGCCGGCTTGTTCAGCACTGTCGCGAACGGCTCTCTTTTCCACTTCGGTAATGCTGGAAGGGATACAGATCATCATCCTCCAGCTGGGAGGGAAAAGAGGCTTTTTGGGATAGATCATCTTGATCATCTCCCGTATCATCAGCTCAGCCGCGTTGAAGTCAGCGATAACGCCATCTTTCAGCGGACGAACAGTTCGAATGCTTTCGTGGGTTTTCTCGTGCATCATCAGGGCTCGTTTGCCAACAGCCAGCACGTTCTTGGGATTGTTCCGGTCCAGGGCCACAATACTCGGTTCGTTCACCACTATTTCATCGTTATGTATGATTAGGGTATTGGCCGTACCCAGGTCCATGGCTATTTCTTGTGTAAGGAAATTGAATAATCCCATTTTATTTAAAAGGTCAGATTTATAAGTGTCGTTAAATTGTCAGCAAAATTGAAGGAAATAATTTGAATTAACAAGGTGGAACCCTTGATTTGATGGATTATTTTCCACAAACCTTTAACTGCCAAATTTATTTTTGCAACTCCATGCGACCGAAAATTTACGAGCCTGTGTGCTGTCGCGTGTTGTAATAAAAATAAACTACAGGAAGAACGAAAAAATGTCCTCCATCGTATCCGCAGGGGGCATTAAAAAACACTTATGATTATATCCGGCATTATCCGGCAGCGACAAAGCCCAGCTTCTTCTCCATTTCTGCGCTGAGTCCGGGCAATCTTTTCCTTTCGATAAGAAAGCTTGTAAGAGCAGCTATTTCCCGGAACAGGTGGTGCCGGTCCAGCGCAGAGGCGAGGTAATCCCTGCCAGTGCTGCCTCCTGTGCCAATCCGGGTGCCAATGACACGGGCCACCATGCTCATATGGCGATAGCGCCAGGTACTAAGCTGTTCGTCTATCTCAAGCAGTTGGTGCAGGACCTGGAAAGGCAGCTGTAACAAAGGATATCCCCGGTAGAGCATAATGAACAGCGCAGACCGGCAAGCCAGTGGGGACAGACTCCTGGATGGCGGAGCCGTCGTTTGCGGGCCATCCGCTTCGGGTGAGGGCAGGGGTTTGCCAAAAAACACGGAATCAAAATGACTGAGATTATGCTTTTCGGTGTCGGCTAGGCTCTGCTGATAGCGTGCACGGTAATCGGCCCAGAAAGGGTCCGTGGCACCCTCCTTGTCGACATCAAATGATCGACCTTCCGTCTGTGGACCCGCGGTCCACACTGAGGGCAACCGCTCCAGCCAGCTGTTCAGCAGCTCCAGCAGCGATGCGTCTTTTTCCGCCGACTG